>Ga0172377_10001586_pt1 | contig 23028 bp, 25 predicted proteins | sample Pumphouse3metaG_FD_119749 | JGI IMG/M metagenome (GOLD analysis project Ga0172377, IMG submission 119749) | Leachate microbial communities from a municipal landfill in Southern Ontario, Canada - Pumphouse #3 metaG | ecosystem: Engineered > Solid waste > Landfill > Unclassified | place: Canada... | reverse complement strand
AATAAAACATAAATTGAATAACTATTTTTCTTATATTCGTTAACAGCTAAAGCAGACAAAGTTAAAGCAATACCAACAATAACAAATAAAATAGCAACAATAATACCGTTTGATTTAGCGCTTCCTGTACCATCAAAATCTACCATTAGAAATATTGGATAATATCCAGTAACACCATTAACTATTGGAAAAATATTGCTTATTAAAGCAACCAATCCACACAATAAACTACCACCAATAAACTTAATCGTTTTTGAATCTAATCTTAAATTGACGATATGAAAGCAACCGTTAAAAATTAATAAACCACCAGATAATAAACTTAATAAGGCTAAACAAATTACACCAAATCCAATTGAGCTATCATAAAAAGAAGGAATTAAAAATGCATAAACACAAAGAAAAACAATTTCGATAATTCCTGTGAAAATTTGTACTTCAGCTTTAAATTTAAAATTTAGTTTTGAAACATTTGCTAAAATCATTTCAATAGCATTAACAACAAAACATAAAATTCCAATAACCAAAATAAAAGTAACTCTTCCATCTGATTTAGAATTGTAGTCTACCATTAATTTTCCTAAACTTGCATCCCCTGTAGCTCCAACACTTATCGCTGGTAATATAAACCCAAGTATTATTCCAGCAACCAGTAAGCATAGAGAAATAATATCTAATATTGATGTTAATTTCTTACTCATAAAAACACTCCTTTAATCCAATCTAAAAAATTATAACTTAATAGAACATTTATTTAAACTCTTTTTTATAAATAAAAAAGGCCCATTTTGCAATGAACCTTACTAAAAACACAAAATTAACTTATTTAATCTTTTTTAAATCAACTAAACCAGCTAAAAATGCCGTACCAGCAACTAAAATACCAATAATACCATTACAAATAGCACCTGTTCCTAAAGTAAGTGTACTTGCTCTATTTCCTAAGACAACAACGATAAAAAACATCAATATACCAGATATCAAGAAATTTAAAGAACCAATAAAAGCTGTAAAAGCAGCAACATTAGCCATTTTCTTTCTTAAAAATAAACTGATCGAACTTGAAATTGAGCAAAAAATGATACCTAAACATAAGCAAATTACAATAATAATAACTAATGCTGAAAATCCTGCATATTCTTCCATCCCAACAAATTGAAATAATTCATAAAACGAAAGGTGAGACACACTTGTTCCGACAATTGGTAAAGTAATTGTTTGTGTAACGGCAGGCGCTAAAGCAATCAAAAACATAGCAATTCCAAAGATCATTGCTACTCCATTAATAAACATCCCTAAAAATTTTTTAATCATAATTATGCCTCTATAAAAATTAGAGGACATTATAAACAACATTCAAAACATAAAAAAGAAAAGTGTGGTTAACTTTTCTTTTTAATTTATTTCTTAGTTTCTTTAACGGCTTCAGCGATAGTTGAAGCAACTCCAACCATCCCTTGTAAATCGCTAGGAATAATTAATTTAGTTGCCTGTCCATTTGCAACTTTTTCAAGAGTTTCGTACGATTTAAGTTTTAAAACAGCCTCATCAATACAAACATTTTTAAGAACTTCAAGACCTTTTGCTTCAGCATCACGAATCATAATAATACCCCTAGCTTCAGCAGTTTTTACATCAATCATCGCTTGAGCTTCACCTTCAGCATTTCTTATTTTCATTTGCTTTTCAGCTTCTGCATTAAGAATTGCAGATTCTTTATTACCTTCAGCAATTAAAATAGCACTTTGCTTTTTACCTTCAGCTAACAAAACTTGTTCTCTTTTTTCACGTTCAGCTCTCATTTGGCGTTCCATTGCATCGCGAATATCTTTTGGTGGAAGAATATTTTTAACTTCAACCCTATTGACTTTGATACCCCATGCGTCAGTCGCTTCATCAAGAATTGATCTCATTTTCGCATTTATAATATCTCTACTTGTAAGAGTTTCATCTAAATCAAGTTCACCTATAATATTTCTTAATGTAGTTGCACTTAAATTTTCGATAGCACTAATTGGAGCGTTAACTCCATAAGTAAATAATTTTGGATCTGTTATTTGAAAGAAAACAACAGTATCGATTTGCATAGTAACATTATCTTTCGTAATAACTGGTTGTGGATCAAAATCTTTAACCTGCTCTTTCATTGATACAATTTGTGAAACTCTATCGAAAAACGGAAGCAACATATGAATACCTGGTTCCAAGATTCTATGAAATTTTCCAACACGCTCAATAACGTATTTATCCGTTTGCTTAACAACACGTAAATTCGAAACAAAAACAATTAATAAAATAAGAATAACTACTCCTATTACAACTAAAGCTATAGCCCATCCTTCCATGATTTTTACCTCTTTCTAATTAGTTTTATCATCATTATCAATTTTTTTAACAATCAATTTATTGCCATCAATCGATAATATCTTTACTATATCATCTTTTTCGATTTTTTCACTAGGATTAGCAGCTTTCGCTGTCCAAATTATTCCATTAATCTTGACTTCACCTCTTTGAAGTTCGCTAATTTCTTTAATAACAAGCGCCTTATGACCGATCATTTCATCAACATTAGTTTTAAAATTATTTTTACTGAAATATTTTTTTACTACTGGCCTTAAAGCAAGTAATAAAGCTACAGAAAGAACAACAAATACAACAATTTCTACCCAGAATGGAACACCTGGAATAGCGGCTAAAATCAAAGAAATCAAAGATGCACCACAAAACCAAATCGAAACAACATCAGTTGTGCATATTTCAACAATCAAGGCTATAACAAAAACACCAAGCCATATAAAAATCATGTAATCTTCAATCGAAGAACCCCATGCCGCTTCTTCAACTAACGTCAGAAACATTTTATTGATCATCTTTACCGACCTCCTTATTCAAATAAATATGAATTAAATCTTTTATCTCATCATATGATGTAGGAAATTTTTTATTAAAAACGTCACAATTTTTAAAAGTTTGCTCAACTTTTTCAACAACCGATTTTGATGTAATTCTTGCATAACTTCTATTAATAGAAACTTTATAAAGAACATTCACGTCAATTTTAGCTCTCTCAATATCGTTAAGAGAAATAGGTTTAATAATTACTTCATCCTCTTTATCATCTATTCCAATCATAACATAAGTGCAGTCCTTTAAAGCATCAATTACACTTGTATTTAATGTAATCGCCTTATCAGTGAAGGTTGCTACGCCAGGCTTTTTATCTTTGTTTAACCATAAAATACTCATTTTTATCCTCTCCTGTATTTATTATATGATTAAAAATTCTTTTGTCAATATTTTTGATTATTTTTGATTATTTTTAATTTAAATCGATTTTATAAGGAGGTAAGTTTATCTTTTAAACGAGCATTATAGGAAATTTCACATTTAGTTGAATAATCAGTTGGATATGGGTATGTTGAATCAACACTAGAAAAATCAAATAAGCCTTCAATCAATAAGCCATCTCCATTATAAGAAAGATATTGAAGTTCATTATGAGTTGTACTCTTTGAATCTTTAAAAAGTAATTTATCTTCTTGTTTAACAAAACTGTAGGAATGTCCTTCAGGATTCTGGGATTCAGGAAAATAATGAACGCAAGAATAGTACCTTAAAACATTCATAACGCCGGCTAAATATGTTTTAACTTGCGCCTCAGTAACAATTGTTGGATCGTTTTCTTCATCGTTATTGGTATTAGAAGAATTATTTTCGGTTGTAAAACATCTATAAGAAGGCGTATCTAAAGATTCATCATAAAAATATAAAACTTCTGATTTTCCAGCAGTAGTTGTTTTATAAAAATAGATATAGTAATTACTTTCATCGCGATCAATTTCGTATTTTTCAATGTTTTGAACATCTACTTTATCAACAGTCTGCTTATGAGTTATGACACAACTTAACGTTCTATATAATTTTTCATTAGAAAATTTTGTATAAACATCAGTTTTGTTACCATATGCATCAAAAATTTCACGCGCTTCAGAATAATCAATAACCTCAACAACTCCACAACCACTTGTGGATAATACGGCTAAACAACTGACAGTTATGCAAAGCAATTTTTTCTTCATAATTCTTAAATCATTATATTATCACAATTAAATAATTTTACTTAATTAAATTCAACCACTTACCAATTTCACTATATTCATCAATCCATATTGTAATTAAATCGTAAGTGAAGAAATAATTTGTAACGTCTTTGAAGATTTTCTCGTTAAACCCTTGTTCTTTTTTCAAAAAGATAAAATTAAATTTTAAATAATTCTTAGATAACTCAAGCAATCTTTTCATATTTGGATCAGTCATTGATATACCAATAAAAATACAAGTATTGAAGGTAAAATCATGCATTTGTTTAGAAATGTTCCAACTGTACGGATTGTTATACAAATAAAAATATTCTGACTCATTAAATATAATTGAATTAGTGAATTTCTCTTCTTTATATTTATCAAAAGGCAATAATCCATGAACATGGTAAATATTCACTGTTGCATCAGTTGTACAAAAACTATTGGCATCGAAAACTGTGCAATATCTTAAATTCCTTTTTCTTAATAAATATTCAAGATTAGTATCGTAATTATATGTAATGACGCTGATTCCTGGATGTTTTTGAATAAAATCAACACATCCATAAAGTGTTGAATCACAATCATTAAAAGATTTAGCTTCTTTAAATAAATAAAGTTCGTCGTGAAGATGATGATATATATCAAAGCCATTACTATTCAATATTTTGCTTGAAACAAATAATTCATCACCAGCATAATGCTTAATTTCATCTATTAGACCATTTTCTCCACAATAAAATTCCTTATTTAAAGAATCAATAAGGCCTTTCCAATCTTTAGCACCATAATCGCAATTTATTCCAGCTCCCATAACTAAAGACAAGGGAAGACGGGCAGTGTATAAACGCAAAAGCCAAAGAATAAATGAAGAATCCTTAATATTTCTCTTTTTACTATCTTCATTTAAACTATATAAAAGGTCAGTTTGATAATTTGAAGAAGTATCTTCTAAACAGTATTTAACTTTCTTTCCTTCTAAATATCCAACAGCAACAAAATTAGCTTCATCAAAATAAATATTTATTGAAGATTGTGGTTCAAAATAATCGTAAGTTTTTAAATTTTTAATATGAATAATATTTACATTGCCCATCAAATCTAATTCTTCTAAATTAACGCCTCTTAAAGAATTAAAAATATGGCATGTATATTTATGAATATGCTCTTTTTCACTAACAATTATCACTTTAAAATTACATGTTGGATCAAAATGAAAGCCAAAAGATCTAAAAGTAATATTTTGATAATCAATTCCATTTAAATAATACAAATACAACAAAATGAGTAAACATTTTTTTCTAAATAAATATGCTTCGCTAGTGATTTTTTCCATATTTGTATTTTATCATAAATGATATAATCAAGTTATGTTATATTTACTTTTTAAAAACAGTTATTTAAAAATATGGAAAAAAATCGGTGCTTCAGATGTTAAACGCCTTAAAGAACAAACTCTTTATCCTGATATTAAAGAAGAATGTTTTAGTTATATAAACGATAATAAAAGTTACCATAAATTAAATATCTATCAACCTCAAAACAACTTTGTTTCGCTTCCTCTTATAATAGATATTCATGGAGGAGGATGGGCTGGCGGCAATAAAGACACTAACAAAAAATATAATTACTACTTAGCTAGCAAAGATAATATAGTTATTTCAATGTCTTTTGCCGATTTATCTAACCACAAAAAATTGATCGATATGATTCAAGATATTTTCGCTTCATTACAGTGGATTTATGAAAATAAAAACAAATTAAATTATGATGAAACTCAAATAATGCTTACTGGAGATAGCTCTGGTGCTCACCTTGCTTTTTTAGTCGCTTCAATACAAAATAATAGGTATTTGCAGGGGATTTTCAATGTAAAACATGTAAATTTAGATTTTTCATGTTTAGTTTTAACCCATCCTGCTGCATCTATAAAGGAATATATTGAGCTTATGCCTCAAAATCCTTATTCTTTTATTTCTGTCAATATGAATAAAGCATTAAAAAGGATGCTTTTAGGTTTCAATTATAAGAAAAAACCAATTTTTAATGCTTTTAGTTCTGAAGATATTTTAAAAACAAATGATGAATACCCACCAATTTTAATTACCACAAGTCAAGGCGACATTGCACTTCATCCATTATCAGTCCGATTAGCTAAAGATTTAAAAAATAATGACATAGATTTTGATTATTATGATGATAAAAATAAAGAAAATAATCATGCCTTTAACATAATTGATCCAGATAATAATGATTCTAAAAAAATGAATGATTACATTCTAAAATTCTTTATTAATAATGCTAAATAAACTTATTTTTTATATTTAATAACTAACAAAACTACACTAGTAATAATAACAACCGACGCAGCAATTGTTCCGCCAATAATCCAGGCATTACTATTATCTTTTTTAATATAATTGTTTGTTAAATAGGTGCCAACTGTTTCACCAACGATAAATTCCGAAAATGTATTATTTTCAACAACATACAATGCTGGAACACCAAAATAATAGGTATTGGCAAGGGAATTTACTTTTCCATCCTTCATATTAGTGTTTGCTTGAGCAATTTTTTCGTCATTTGTTGAACCAGTTAAATCACTTATAGATTTAAATTTAGCCCTATTTACATCACCAGTTTCAGTATTTTTTAAATCCATATTAAAAAAATAAATTTTAGGATTATTTAAAGTTGTAATTGTATCTACATATTCAAAAACTGTATCTTTAATATTTTGGCAATAAGGACAAGTAGAAAAATGCAATAAAACAAAATATTTTGATTCTGGTTTTAAATAAAAATCATCAAGGGTTGTTAATTGATTATCAACAAGATCTTCATAAGATTTATCGTCAGTAGAATCATTATTCGAACAACCAAAAAGAGATAAAGAAGCAAACAAACATAAAACTAACGCAATAAATTTATTTTTCATAGGGATATCCTATTGCATTAACATTAAAAATACAAGTTTTATAAAATTTAAACAAAATATTTAAAAATTTCAGCAATTTTTAAAAAACTTATCAATTTTGTTCGAATTATACCTACTTTTTTGATAAAAAACTAACTTAAGCATAAATCACATATAATTTAATAACATCAGCACTTAAATATATTATAATTTAATTAACAGAAGAAAAATAAATATGAAACAAAAAAGAATTAATGTGGTAATTACCACAGTGCTCGCTGCCGCTGCTGTTTCTTTATTATTCGTTAGTTTTTGGCAAAGATATGATTGCCAAATATACATTAACATTTGATAGTCAAGACGGAACAAATATTGACTCACTTGTTGGTGTTACTGGATCACTAATAAAAGCTCCTGCAGATCCTACTAAAGAAGGGTACACTTTTACTGGTTGGGTCGATTAAAATAATAAACCATTTAGTTTTAGTACAATGCCTGGAGAAAATACCACTATTAAAGCTACTTGGAAAATTAATCAATACACAATTTCTTTCGATTCAAAAGGAGGAAGTTCTGTTAGTTCTATCAGACAAGACTACGGAACAATAGTAAACGCGCCAACTTCGCCAATTTATACTGGCTATACATTTAATTACTGGTACTTAAAAAAATCTAACACTTCTTATATATTTTCTACAATGCCAGCCAAAAATTTAACTCTTTCGGCTGATTGGACTATCCATAGACATGACGTTAAATTCATAGTTGATGGCGAAGAATATCGCACTGATAGATATAATTTCAATGATTCTATTGTTTTACCAACACTTTCAAAAACTGGTTACACATATGATTTATGGTACACTGACGATACATTTACCAGCAAAATTTCAACCGCTACAATGCTTGATGAAGATATCGTTTTATATGGTAGATCATCAATTAATAGTTACGACGTAACCTATCATATTCCTGGAAAAGAAGATAAAGTTGAAACATACGAATACAATTCATCTATTGATTTAACTTTTGATTTTAATCAAGGTTACGCATTTAGTGGTTAGTTCTTAAATGAGGATTATACAGGGTCAAAATTATCCAACTATGCGATGCCTGCTAATAATATTGATCTATATGGAAAATACATTGCTAATACATATTCAATTGTTTTTATGGTGGATGGAAATACTTATAAAACTGTTCAAAAAGAATATAAAGAAGTAGTCGGAACAATTAGCAACCCAACAAAAAAAGGATTCACATTTAATTATTGGTATACAAACGACATTAATACGGAAGCCACTATTCCAGAAACCATGCCTTTAAACGGTTTAACTTTAACAGCTAAATTCACTATTAATACACATGCTCTTAATTATTATGTCGATGGAGCAATTGTTCATACTCAAAATATGAATTATAACGAAGAAACCGAATATTTATACATTCCTGACTAACAAATTGGTAAAACTTTTGCTGGTTGGTATAAAGACGATACTTTCACAACCGAAGTCACTTCTATTAAAATGGGTAGCGCTGATATTAATCTTTATGCAAAATTTACTGATAATAAATATACAGTAAAATTCGTAAATTATGACAATACCGAATTAACAACTCTTAACGATGTTGCTCATGGAAATGTAGTTACTTTTGAAGGAACAACCCCTACTAAGCCAAGTGATGTCGGTAATAACTATACCTTTATAGGATGGGATAAAAACATCACTACTCCAATTGTTGGAAATACTACTTTTATCGTTCAATATGAATCGTCAGTTCGTCAATATACATTAGACTTTATCGTTGATGGAACTACTTACAATAAAATTACAAATGATTATCAATCTCCAATTGTTAATCCAGCAAACCCTACAAAGAGTGGATTTACTTTCGCATATTGGTATCTTGATAGCGACGAAACAACCGCTGCAACTCTTCCAGTAAAAATGCCAGGAGAAAATAGAACTTACACTGCTAAACGGAACATAAATAAGCATTCAGTTACTTATATAGGAGACACTACTACCACTTTAAATAATGTTGAATACGGTTCAGTAGTTAATCTTGATCCAATAACAAAAACTGGTTATACATTTGGTGGCTGGTATAAAGAAGCTGCTTTCACCACTGAAGTTACTAGTATGACTATGCCTGATAACGATTTAACTTTATATGCTAAACTCACAATTAATTCTTATTCGTTAACTTATAAATATAAAGATGTCAGTGGAACTTTACAAACTCTTGAAACTACCAATTTAAGTTATGACGCTTCAATTGATTTAAGTGAAAAATCTGTTACTGGCTACTCTTTTCAAGGATGGTACTTAGACGAAACTTTAACTCAAAACGTAACAACTATGAAGATGCCTGCTTCAAATACTGTTCTTTATGGAAAATACATTAAACAATATACATTAACATTTATGAATGGAACTGAGCAATTATCCACTACAACTGTTGATTCTGGAAACAAGGCAACCTATAGTGGCTCTACTCCAGCAAAAGATAGCACTACCGAATTAGTGTATACATTTACTGGTTGGGATAAAGATATATCAACTTTAGCGATTACCTCTGACACTACGTTTAATGCTCAGTTTACTTCATCAGCACGAAAATATACTATAACCTTTGCTAATGCAAATAATGGTGCAAACGTCACAAAAGATGTTGCTTATGGGAAACTTCCTACATATGATGGAACTCCAACTTAAGAAGAAACTCCAACATATTGGTAGATTTGCGGTTAATAATAGTAAAGTCGAAACAATAACTTTTGAAGATGGAGCTTTAGCAGATGCATCCGGCATTAGTGAAGGTGCATTTTTACTTGCTGAATCTTTAACCAAAATTGTTTTACCTAACACACTGGCGTTCATAAGTGATGGTATGTTTTATAGTTGCTCACTCTTAGCATCTATAATCATCCCAAAATCTGCAGATGTAAATGATACTGTTGACAATCAAGAAAGTTATTTTGGCAATTGCACTTCTTTAACACACGTTTATATTGAATCCACAACTTATTCTTCAACTCAAATTGCGAACTTGCAATATGGCAAACCATCTTCTACAAACTTCTATTTCTATTCCGAGAATTCGAATACTGATGGAACTCATTGGCATTATGATTCGGTAACTGGTGAGCCTGTCATTTGGACTGCCTAATTCTATAATCAAATATTCTTTCAAAAACTCCGTAAATTAACGGAGTTTTTCTTTGAATATAAAATATTCAACGTTTTTTATTTAATTGTTTAAACAATGGTCTCATGCTAATATTATTTATAATATGAATACACTTAGCAGGAATTTCTCCCGTGCATCAAGCATTTCATTATATATAGGTATATTTGTTATTTTGCTATCTGTTTTCGGTATAGGATATCAAGTATTTTTCTTTGCCTATTTTGTAGTTATTGCTTTATTATTGGGTGTACCAATTTTGCTCACTTTAGGATTAATTCTGTTCAATCCTGAATTTAGTAATTTTGCTAAAACTTTAACTGAGATTGATACTTCATCAATTGAAGCAATTTCGATAGTTTTAAAAACTTATTCGTTGCCATTACTAATAATAAGCTTAAGTTTATTAATTTTAACAATTATTTTAACTATTTTTTCTCAAAAAAATTCTCAAAAAACATTTAAATTTATTGTTTGCTCTATATTAATTGTATTAACAATTATAATTTTTGTATTATCTCAAACTATCTATCTAGGAGCGTCATGAAAACCATAAATTTAAAGATACAACCACGTTTTTATAATCCTATTATTGAAATTGATAATAAAGTTTTAAAATATAAAAAAGGTGATTGTGGCACAAGAATTTATACATTTAATACTGAATCAAACATTGCCAACATTCATATTTATACATTAAAAAATGAGTTATCTGGAAAAAATTGGTTTTGGAGAAATTTATTATTTTTCTTTATAAGTTTCGGTAATGTCTTTAATCCTATATATAAAAAGAAGGATGCCTACTCATTTGATTATCAGTGTCAAATAACATTAGAAGAACAAAATAACATTTTCGTTATTCTTCAAATGCAAAAAGAAAACGGTAAAGTTTTAGATTTTAAAGAAGGTTCTTTAATAGATAATAAATCAAATATCTATCTTTTTGATAAAAGTTATAAAGGAAAAAGAATAATTAACATTATAATAAAAGTAATAAATACTATTCTTTTTTTATTTTTGGTAGCTTATCTACTGATGAAATTCGTTTTTAAAATCATATAAGGAGAAAATAATATGGCTTTATATTTAAAAAATAAGTTTGCATCATTAGGTGGCAGCTCATATGTTACAGATGAAGCAGGAAATCCTAAATACACTATTAAAGGAAAAGTTTTTTCTTTTACTAGAAAAAAGTTCATTGTTAATGAACATGGCGAAACTCTTTATATTGTGAGAAATAAATATTTTCGTTTCTTTCATTTAAGTTCATTTATTCTTGATCAAAATCAAGAAATTATTATAAAAATAACTAAAAATATTTTTACTCACCACTACAAAACTAACGGATACACAAGTAATATCTCTATCGATGGTAACTTTATTGGTTGGAATTTTGAGGTTAAAAGCGATGGCGAAGTTATTGGAACTGTGGCTCGAGAATTTACTTTATTTATTGACTCTTTTAAAATAGAAACTTTTAAAAAATCAGATGAAGCTTTAATGATTGCTCTCGTTGTTGCTCTTGATAATATAAACGATGACGCACAAAACAATTAATATTCAAAATTAAATAAAAAAATCTCACAAAATTATTTTAAAATTGTTTGTGAGATAAATTAATTTTTTTGGTGCGAGTAGGGGGACTTGAACCCCCATGCTGTGAAGCATAAGATTCTAAGTCTTACGTGTATACCAGTTTCACCATACTCGCAGCAAATAAATTATATCAAAAAGTAATCCATTTTTTTAACAATTTTTAAAAAATATTAAAAATGATTATTATGTCGATTATATCAACATAATTTGTCTTCTTAAATCATATATACTATGACACATAGTTTTTAATACTAGATTATCCTTTTATGAACTTTTAGGTCTCTTTTTTTACTTGACATACTACGTATGAATGGTTATATTGTAGGTTGGTATATTAAAATACCCTAAATTTAGTATTCAATCTCACATTTATATAAATATTTTTCAAAATTGCCTCTTTGAATACTGTCAAAAAAGAAGGAAAAAAAATATGAAAAGTTTTGTAAAATTAATTGCAACTGGCTTGATTGGAACTATCGCTTTAACAGGTTCCGCCAGCACTATTTATTTTATGGTGAACAATGGTTCTAACGATAACAACCATACTTCGCTATTACCTGGAGGAACCGAATTAACAGACGAACAAAAAGCTGTTGATAAAATAAAAAATAATCTTTTTAATTACCTTTCGGGATCAAATTTAAAATTCAATGATTTACTTTTAAATGTCGAAGGGTTAGGCGCTACAAAAAGTGAAGCTTTGCAAGTAAATTATAAGGGCGCAATGGACTATAAAGTCTTTATGTCGACCCACAAAAACAACATCACTAGCGACGATCTTGCCGCTAAATTTAATGGCAATATCAACATAAAATATCTTGATAACACAACAAATGCTAAGTACACAACTAAACTTGATGAAACAATTGGTTTTCAATCACAAGGAACTGGAAAATTATTTTTAGATTGGAAGCCAAGTGATCAAGAAGGCGTTGAAGCAACTAAATATTCAATAAGCGGAAAAGTTATTGATGACGTTTTAGATTTTCTTCCAACCATTCAAACAATGACTGGAGTTGATTTAAGTAGCGTTCGTAATTATTACAGTTTAATTAAAAATATCGACATTACAAGCCTTCTTTCGACAGGCTTAAATCTTGTCGGTTCATTAAGCCAAACATCAGATTTAGATCAAACTCCAATTGATGGAATTTATTCATTTAATATTGTAGTTCCTGCTTCATTATTAAAAGATGCTGGAATTAATCAAGATTTACATATTGTTTTTAAGTGCGATGAAAACGGACTTTTAACTGCTGTTGAACTTTACGAAATTGATATTAATGGCATTAAGATTTATTTATCAAGCGATATTTTGATGGACATTAGCGATTCTGGTTATGTAAGCGATGTAGATGAAGATTCATATAATAACAATCTTGATTGCACCACTAACGCTTTAACAACTGTTGCTAGTTTAATTGACGAAAAGAAGTTCGATACAAATTTGGCATTCTCTTTAAAAGAAGATGTTAATGGAATCAATGTTACAACAAGAACATTTGATGGATATTTCAAAGGTGATTTATCTAGCGCTAAAGCCATCAATGATGGCGCTATTTATGATATCGGTTTAGTTCAAAATGAAACTTTCAATAGTTCAGTGAGTGTTCGTTATGACAATCACAACACTTATTTTAAGGTTGGATCCAATTTAGCTAAAGGATTTATTTCTGACTCTACAATTGATGACTTAACTAAAAATATTACGTCCACAATGTTTAAAGATGATTCAGTTAGTGCCAATGCTGCTTTAAATATGGTTTCAACAATATTAGGTGATTCACCAATTTATGAAATTATGGAAGGAAATTGGGGCGCATATAAAAAATTTATTCGCAATTTAACAATTAATGATGAGGTGATGACTCTTACAATTAATGCAAAAGCTTTCGGAAGCAAACTTGCTGATCAAGATTTTACAATCAATATTGATTTAAAAGGTGGAAAACTAAACAGCTTATCAATCAAAGATTTACCAGTTACTCACAAGACCAAAACCGATGGAAAAGTATATATTACATCAATCGATTTTTCCGTTAATTTAGTTGATTTTGGAACTCATGTCAGCAGTGTTAATGATACATATGGTGATTTTTCCGAATATGCTAACTTTGAAATCGCTAACCCTCTTTATAACACGATTTATAAAATTATTGATTCAAAAACTGTTGGTGCAAACTATTCGATTAGCTATACAAAAGAAAATGCTTCAAAAGAATTTTTCACTATTGACGGAACAATTGATGGTGATGTAAATTCAATGGAAAGTATCGATCTTTCTACTCTTAATACAGTCGAAAATGCTGTAAGTGCTATCAAAGGCAAGAATTTAGGTTTATATAACATTACTGCTGGCGGAAGCATCAACGGAATAGAACATAATTTGAGTGCTACTTATCAAGAAGAAAGTTTATATCTTGATTATTGGGGTGCAAATAAAGAAATCACTGAATCAAAAATGAGTCTAACACAAGGTAAATTCTTCGATATATTTACATTAGTCTATGGAATGATCGGAGGATCTGCTTCTAAAGAAGTCAGTATGTCTTTCGACAGCATGACTTCTACATTAGATAATTTATTAGATGTTACAAACGGACAAATTTGGGACATTCTTAAAGGTGATACAATGTCGAATCTAGATAAATATATCACAGTAAAAAGCGATGGCAGCAATAAAAATTTAGTTAATGTTGCTATCGATACAACCTTATTTGGTGGAAATTACGGTTCAATCAATCTAGTTCTTGATTCTGCAAATGAATTATTATCAATTCATGCAAATTATCAAACAGAAGGTTACGGAACTATTGATTTTAGTTTTAATTTTAGAGATTATAATAATCCAACAATTGCTAGTGATGACATCGCTATCAATTATAAAGTAATGGATGGCACTGTTGACGCTATTATTAAATTAATAAGCGGAACAGCCTTGAGTTCTTTGGAGGTTTCCGGCTCCCTAGCCGGTCCCAGGCGATAATCCGAGGCAACTAAATATTGATGGGTGGACCAATGTACAATTAAATCCACTCATGCCAGAAGGTTCGATTTCTGGCCTCTTTAATGTTACCGATTCAACTGCAACTGAAAATACAAAATTAGAATTTGATATCAATAATGATGCAAGTGTAAATATAGAATATAACGATAAATTGCGTGTTTTATCAACTAAAACTGCTCTTGTCGAATCTTTAAAGGAGGTTACTGCTATCAATAGCGGTAATCTCCTTTACGTTTATATTTCTGACTACATCCCTTTAATTCAAAACTTAATTGGTGAAAAAGTTCAAAGCACAAGCTCGATCGAAGCTAATTACGATAATGTTATGAAATGTTTAACAAGTTTAGGCGATGCAATTAAGATTGAAGCCACTTCAAGTTACATAATTGACTTAAGCATCGATTTCACCAAATTAAATCTTGATATTATTAACTCCGATCTCTCATCGATGGGTTCTTTAAAGTGCACTATTAACTTAAATCCAACAGATAATAAATATCTTCAATTAACTCTTAAAGATATTAATTATGACGGCTGCACTGGAGATATTACTGCTTCTCTCACTACATATAGCGATAAAAGCAGTGAAATCTCTTTTAGTGATAGCATCGGCCAAATAGATTTAACTACACTCCCTCTATTAACTAAAGTTGGAATAGCTACTACTGAGAAAAAAGCTTATAAAATGAGCGGTAATTTAACTGCTAAAACAACTGGTGTCGTTTCTTGGTTTATGAGTGTTGATATCAACGCAAGTGTCGATGTTTATTTGTCAGTTGGCGATGAATTAGATGCAAATGGCCTTTATAAAATTAAAGGATACCTCATCATCAACAATAATAAAGAAGGCGATTGGTCAACTAATACCTGGAACACTTCTAGAAGTTATGATTCAAGAATCACCAAATACATTATTAAAGATACGGATGCCTATATTTATCAAAATAAACATTATCATGAACAATCAAGAGCAACACTTTTTAATAGTTGGAAAGATAAATCTAATACCACCACTTATACTTATTTCAAAACTACACAACAAGAAATGTTAAATGACATCTTATATTATCTAATCGATTTTACCTTGGGTGCTCCTGACCTTTACTCACAAATAGTTAGTGCCATGGGAGGAGATATGGATCTAAATTTCTTCGATATGTTTAAATATTTTAAATTTATTGAAAACGGAAAATATCAAGCTTACTTAAAAATATTAAATTTAATGAACGTTTATGCTGATATTTATTATGATCAATCAACATTCTTATTAGATAGAATAAATGCTTATACCAATTTTAATATTGTGATTGGCTCAGTCGCCTTTAATCTTGACGCTAGTAATCAAAATATTGCTGGTGTTGGAGATATTCAAACGCAAATGGATGAATATGATGCCTTCAATTCAAATTGGTCGAATCATAGTGAAACAAATAATTTAAAATATCGTCCAAGTAAAGACGATACAGGAACTGATTATATCTATACTTCAACAAGTCAATTATTCTAAAAAAATGTACCTAATTTGATAGGTACATTTTTAATTAGTTTGTTCTGTTTGTTTTTTACTTTTCAAGTTTTTAATAAGCTTAAATATTCCAAAAGCCAGCGCCAATCCCACATGAATTATTAAAAGTACTGGGTAAATATCATAAGCTAAAGCGTTATCTAAAGGAGCGATTGGTTTTAAAACACTAAACAAAATTCCGTAGTTTAAACTTTCATAAATAATAAATAAAACAATCGTTAAAACATTAAGAGAAATACCAACTACATTAAGTATAAATCTGTTTTTATTTGTATTTAGTAAAAACCAAATATAATCAAAAATACAAACTAATAAAATCTCTAAAACAAAGAAATAAGCTAAAACATTATGAGTTGGTAAAGTAAATAATCCAAACACAAAAGCTCCACCAACATTATAGAAGAAGAATAAACCTAAAATGATAATAGGAACAGCTAATTTACCATTATGATTATTAACTGGACCAAAACTTGCCAATACTTCAGGAAGCTCAATTTTCGCCCTATAATGCGTCACAAAATAACATGTCGAATAAGTCACCATTAAAATCATAATACAAAAACCGCTAAAAAAACTTTTGTCGTAATATTGATTAGTAAATAAACCACTAAATACTTTGCCAATGTAAGCGTAATTAACTATAAATAAAATAAGAGAAACTAAACTTAAGCCACCAAGAACAAAATGATTAATTAAAGAGGCTTTAACCGAAAGTTTCTTAATAAAAACGCCATACAGAACAAGGATAGAAAAATAAACACCGATAAATAAACCTAAAATAACAGTAATATTAACGATTGATTGTGGCGCATATCCAGAAATAAAAGCTAGTACATAACCAAAAAATTTATAAAAGCAATCAATTCCAAAAATAACAAGCACAATTAATATAACTGTCATCGAAGTAAACATATTATTTTTAACTTTAACATTATTCATATTTAACAAACACCTTTTCTATATCATCTAAAGCAAAAGAACCATCACTATGAAGATTAATTGTTGTATAACCCGGCATATCTAAGTCTAAATAACATAGATCACTTGATTTAACTCCGTAAGTTTGAATTAATCCATCATAATCAATTGATGCATAATTATCGTGATCGTGACCACAAAAATATCCTTTTATTCCGTTAGCCTTAAAATGTTCGAAAGCTCCAGAATTTTTATAGCTTGGGCAAGATTTTTCTTCGTTCTTGCCAATGCATTTTGTTGCATCATCTTTACATGTATTCCATGCAGTTTGCATTTCTAATAAAGGAATATGGAAGAAAGCTAATCCAGTTGCACCATCATTTAAAGTTGTATTAATTTTTGTGATATGTTGTAATTGATCTTCCTTTATATAATCGTATTCACCAGTTATTCCGAAAGAAACATTTACATCATTGCCACCATCAATCATATAAAGACGATAAGCAACGTCTGTTCCGGATTTAATATTAATATAATAATTGGTATGTCCACTTAAGCCGTCTTCGCCATAATTATCAATAAATAGCGCGTTTTTTGTGGAAGTTGATTGAATTCTTTGGCTAATATAATTTTCTCCGTAGTCGCCTTGGAAATCATGGTTTCCAAAGGTATAAGCCCAAGGAACATTACAATCATCAATTCTTTTAACAAAATAATCGACAATCGATGAATCAGCATTCATAAATGTATCACCAGTAAAAACAATTAAATTAGGATTAACTGTTTTAATGTTGTTTACTAAATAATCCATCACTTTGATATTATCAGCACTCTTTGTTAAATGGATGTCCGTTAGTTGCATGACTTTAAAAGAATCTCCCGTGAAAGACAATTCTTTGCCATAACTAGCCACATCAAACGTTTTGTTGGTTCCTCCACAGCTTACTAAAAGTATATTTAGTGCTGAAAGGAGTAAAATTTTGGTATATTTGTTTTTCATAATACGTCTATTATACAAAAGTATTGTGAAAAATTAAATTTTATCTTTCAATAGTTGTTAAAATATATCGACCAGTTCCTTTAATTAAGCCTTTTTGACCAGCCGGAATAAAGAAAGTATCATAGGTTTTATAAGGAATCAAATTAATCAAACCTTCACCAGACAAAAATGTAATCGAAACAAATGAGTCGATTGATGCCGAAACCTCAGATAAATCCGAAACATCATAAACATAACTAGAAAAATATTTGCATTTTCCAACTAAATTTCCATCAAATCTAATTGGAACATATCTTTTATAATCAATGACTTTTAAGGCCTTATCAATATGTAATTCTCGTTTTTTACCTGAAGAATCCGTCCTATTATAATCGTAAAGACGATATGTTAAATTAGAATTTTGTTGGATTTCAATCAAAGTTACCCCTTTACCAATTGCATGTATCGTTCCACTTTTAATAAAGAAGCAATCACCATTTTTGACGGGATAAAAATTTAACTTATTAAGAATCGTTCCGTCTTCTAAATCCTTTTTAATTTCAATTTCATTAGAATCATCTTTTAAACCAACATAAAGTCCGGCACCTTCATCATGATCTATAACATACCACATCTCAGTTTTTCCATAAGAGTTCTCATTTTTAAGAGCATATTCATCGCTAGGATGAACTTGCACACTTAAATTATCACCAGAATCTATAAGTTTTATTAATACTGGAAAAAAAGAAAAAGAAGATGCATAATTACCAATATCCCTAGCCAATGCCACATCTTTTAAGAATTTCCCGCTATCTTTACCGCTAGCTACTTTACTTAATCCATCTGGATGAAATGATAATTCCCGGCATTCAGATATTTTATCACCATCAATTTTCTTACCATATTTTTTTAATTTTTGTCCTGCCCAAATATATGTTTTAATTGCAGGTTCTAATTTAATAATTTCCATACTCTAATTATAAAATATTAATTTGCATTTATAAATAAATTAACAAAATATATATGCAAAATTTTTCTTCATACGGAAAAAAACTAAAAATTTTTAATAAGTGGCATTTTTAACCGCCGGCAGAAGATTGGTGCCCGCACTTTTTTAAAATTTTTGTACCAAGTCTTGGGGTAAATCTCATTTTTTTGGTCCGCCAATAAAATGTGCTCAAAATTTTAAACCATCATATCTAGACGTACAAAAGCAATAAAAAAACGACACTAAATCGTATCGTTTAATCGTTATAATGGTGCCTTCTGCCGGACTCGGACCAGCCACCTACTGATTACAAATCAGTTGCTCTACCAGATGAGCTAAGAAGGCAAGTGATTGGTGGGCGCTATAAGGATCGGACTTATGACCTCTTCCGTGTGAAGGAAGCGCTCTCCCGCTGAGCTAAGCGCCCAAGCGTCATTTGTAATTTGCTTTTATATGGTGGGCCTTAATGGACTTGAACCATCGACCTCGCCCTTATCAGGGGCGCGCTCTAACCAACTGAGCTAAAGGCCCATACCTTTATATATCAACGCTTACATAATATACCGAAGAAAAGTTATAAAATCAAGAATTTATTGGTATGAAAGGACAAGGGGTTTTCCCTTGTCCAATATACCAAAGTAAAATTGAATAGAATTAACGCTTTGAGAATTGAGAAGCTTTTCTAGCCTTTTTAAGACCGTATTTCTTTCTCTCTTTGCTTCTGCTATTACGAGTTAATAATCCAGCAGTCTTTAATGTTGCTCTATCTTCTCCAGCAGCAAGTAAAGCTCTAGCAATACCTAATCTGATAGCACCAGCTTGTCCAGTGTAACCACCGCCAAGAACTGTAACTTTAATATCATACTTCTTATCAGCACCTAAGACTGTAAGAGGTTGTTTTAAATCCATAACTAAAGTTTGCATTGGGAAATAAGCATTGACATCAAGACCATTAACTTCGATCTTGCCTGTTCCGCTAATAACCCAGACTTTTGCGACACTGGTCTTTCTTCTACCAGTTCCGTAATATTCTTTTCTTGTTGACATACTAGTTCTTTCCTCCTAAATTTTTGAAGGTCAAAACCTCTGGTTTTTGTGCTTCATGTTTATGATCAGCGCCTTTGTAGACGAATAACTTCTTGGCCATAGCTCTTCCGAGTCTGCCTTTTGGAAGCATTCCCCAAACAGCTCTTTCCATAAGTTCTTCTGGATATTGTTCAAGCATTTCCTTCAATGTTCTGATTCTCATACCACCGTTATATCCACTAACGTTGTAGTACTTTTTGTTTGTCATAATGTTGTTTCCTGAGCAAGCAACCTTCTCAGCATTAATAACAATAATGTAGTCTCCACAATCTTGGTTTGGAGTCCAAGATGGTTTCTCTTTACCCATTAAGTAAACAGCAATATCACTTGCTAATCTACCAAGAGGTTTATCGGCTGCATCGACGATATACCACTTACGAGTAATTTCTTCCTTTTTTAAATTTGTAGTTTCTTTGTTCATACAATCAATTTCCTTTCAAATACTTTTTTCATCTTACCGGGACAAAAATTCACTATTAGAAATCGTGTCGAGGACTATTATATGCTTTTTAATTATATAAAGCAAATATTTTATATGTATAATCAGCATATATTTTCGCTATTTTATGCATATAATTTTTGGTTAATTAAACATATTACTTTTTTAGAGATTTTATCATCAGAAAATAACATTAAATTTTTAAATTTTTAATATGTTTTATTACACCTTCTTTTAAATCTTCACGGCTTAAAGCAACATCAATTATTGCTGTTAAATATCCCAATTTATCGCCACAATCATATCTTTTACCGACAAAATCATAAAAATAACAAGGTTCGTCTTTCATTAATAAAGCAATTGCATCTGTTAATTGAATTTCGCCTCCTGCTCCACGTGGAGTTTTTTCTAAATATTTGAAAATTTTTGGACTAAAAACCCATTTTCCCAAACTAGCTAAATCACTAGTAGCTTTATCTATGGCTGGTTTTTCAACAATTCCCTTTAATTCATAAAGATGCGAACCACAATCTTTCTTGATATCCATACATCCATAACGGCAAATATTTTCATGAGGAACAGTTTGTCCACCAACGATGGTGTTTCCTTCGCTTCTTTTAAAAGCATCGATTAATTGTTTTGCTGGAGCTTCATCTTTTTTATAAGTACAAATATCATCTCCACAACAAACAATAAAATTATTATCTCCAATAATTTTTTTAGCTTGCAAAACTGCATGACCTAAACCTAAAAGTTCATATTGGGTTACATAATGAAATCTAGCCTTTGTAGCAACTTCATGAATTAATTTAGCAGCTTCAACTTTTCCTTTAGCAATCAATTCTTGTTCATATTCAGGATTGTAAGTGTAATATCGCTTAATATCGTCTTTATCAACTGAAACAATCAATACGATATCGGTAACTCCTCCATCAATTACTTCTTGAACAATATAATCAAGTGTTGGGCGATCAACAATAGGACACATCTCCTTTGCGATACCCTTCGTAATTGGTAAAAATCTCGTCCCATTTCCTGCACAAGGAATGACAGCCCATTTAACATCTAAATTGCGCATGTTGTTCTCCTTTTTATGCTTATATTTTATCACTAAAACTTAATAATCCTATGGATTAAATGAAAAAAACCAAACAACAAAAAAGAGGCACAGAAAGTGCCTCTTAATTTTAATAATGATCTATAAATCAACGTTATGATATACGGCTTGAACGTCTTCGCATTCATCCAATTGTGAAAGAAGTTCCTTAAATCTTGTTAATTCATCGCCTTCAAGTGTTATTCTCTCATTAGCAATCTTTGTAACTTGTGCAGCTTCAAAATCAGCAACACCCATACCAGTTAAAATTTCTTTAGCTTTATCAAAGTCAGAAGGATTAACAACAACTTCAGCAATTCCGTCTTCTAAACTAATTTCTCTGACATCAACATCTCCAAGAATTAAGTTATCTTCAAGATCAGATTTTGCTCCACTGAATTCAAAAACAAATAAACCGGCATTTTCAAAATTGTAGCCAACACTTCCTAAGTGTCCGCCTTTTCTTGTAATGATTGTTCTAACATTAACTAAAGCTCTATTTGAGTTATCAGTTAAAGTATCAACAATTAATAAACTTCCGCAAGGTCCAAAAGCTTCATATGTACCTTCAATATAGTTGGTTGCATCTCCACCTTGAGCTTTTTTAACGGCTCTATCGATAACATCACGTGGACAGGACTTTCTATATTTATCAATTGCTGCTCTTAAAGCGAGGTTAGCACTAGGGTCAGGAATTCCTCTTTTTGCGGCCATGTAAATTTCTTTAGAGGCACGCATATAAATTGCACTTTTTTGTTTAGCGGTTGCAGCCATTGACGCAGCACGCACTTCAAAATGTCTACCCATAATACTTTTCTCCTTTTTCTTTAAATAATCTTGTATATATTAAACCTTTTTGGCACAGTTTAAAAGCATCTATTAAAAAGTAAGTTAAAAATTTTAGCAAAAACAACTAATAAATTACCTTTTTTAGGTACAATCCTTGTGGTGGAGCTTGATAAATTAATATGTGTCGAGATGAGGTGTCTAGATTCTTTAAAACAATATATTTGCTCATATTTCCTTTACCAATCTCGATCAATAATCCCATAATCTTGCGAATTTCATATCTCATAAACCCATCACCATTAAACGTAAATACAATATTAGAAGATGTCTTTTTAACTTTAATTTCAAAAATTTCACGAACAAAATTAAAAACATCAGTTTCTTTAGATGTAAAATTTTTGAAATTGTGTT
>Ga0172377_10001583_pt1 | contig 23043 bp, 17 predicted proteins | sample Pumphouse3metaG_FD_119749 | JGI IMG/M metagenome (GOLD analysis project Ga0172377, IMG submission 119749) | Leachate microbial communities from a municipal landfill in Southern Ontario, Canada - Pumphouse #3 metaG | ecosystem: Engineered > Solid waste > Landfill > Unclassified | place: Canada... | reverse complement strand
TCTTCGACTTCCGTGTTTTTCTTCATATTATTTCTTGCCATGCCTTCTAAATTTCGGACATATTCCACATATTCTTTTTTTTCTCTTAACTGCTACCACATCCACTCCCTTGTAGGTTCCATGCATAGGAGTATGGTCCGGGACTTCCTGGTTCTTCTTGAGGTTTGTTGATCTGATGCCCTAGTCTGTTCTTCTTCAGATACCGGATATTGTCCTCGCCGTGGCCCCCTTTCACCATGGCAACAGGTTTTCTGTTTCCGTATCTGAAAATCCCTCTCGAAACATGCTTCATCTCGTCCCGGCTGACAGTCCTGAATTTCTTAAACATAGATTATCGTTTCTTCCAGTGCAAGCCCTTTTTCCCTGCCCGAGGATAGTCTAAGTTAGGAAAGCAAAGGAAAATAGCGTACATGTTTGCCTGTCTTTGGTAGACAAAACAATAGCAAAAAGCACAATTATTGGATTTTTCTCGGTAGACAAAAAAGGAAATGGTTCCGTCTTTTATGTGTAAATACAAAAAAAGCGGGTCTTGGACCCGCTCTATTGGAATCAAAGTTGGTGGAGCTGACGAGGATCGAACTCGCGACCTCCTCCATGCCATGGAGGCGCTCTCCCAGTTGAGCTACAGCCCCAACTTTTTGCTTAAATGTTCTAATTCAAGCGGTGTTTATTCTAAAGCAACCTGCTAAATAAGTCAATCCTTTTTTAGGGGGGAAAAGCAATGGAGCGGTTTTGTTTTCCTGTTCTCTTGGAAGAAGCCATTTTCCTCTTATATAGGGATTGTGCTTAACGCTCTTGTTTCTTGACTGGAAAAGGGTCTTAAGCGTCAATAAGCAGGAAGAAAAACAATCGCTTTGATTTCTTTGGTGGGTTCCCAAAAAACCTTTCTTTTTTCTCCCCGAAAAAGTCCGAAAGCATAGTATAATTATCAAAGAGTTATTGCATAAAGGTGTTTTCTTTTTTCTCAGTACTATGCAAAAAGGAGTATAGGAGTATGAAATCCTTCCTAAAAAAAGATAAGGCCAACGGTTCCTTGATTCTTGGTCTTTTCGGAGTCGTCTTCTTCCTTCTCCTAGCTCTTTTCTCGAAACAAACGCTTTCCGAAGATAGCCTGACCCTCTTTGCGCTTTCCAGATCCCAGGTCTATTCTGAACAGGGAGCCAGCGTCTTTGCCCTTGTATTGAAGATTCTTTTCTTTGCTAGTCTTGTTCCCCTGCTCTTCTCCGGATACAGTCTCTTCAAAAGGAACTGCGCGGGTTTCTTTGTTGCTTTCTTCTATGATATCGTCCTGCTTTCCGGTCTGATTGCCTTCCAGGTCTTCTTTTCTTTTCTTACCTCTGGTTCGATTGCCTTAATCATTATCTCCTTCATCCTCCTTCTCGCCGCTCTTGCTCTGCTTTTCTTCCGGAAGAAGCTGCTTAAGGGAGAAGAAGAACCATCAACGGATAGCAAAGAAACGAAAAACGCTTCTATGCTGTCCCTGGTTCTTTTCTTTGCAGACCTTCTAGTCTTCCTCTCCTTCTTCTTTGTCCCGCTCTACAACTACAAGGTAGAAACCGGAGAGACTTGGTTCTGCATCCGGGATGTCCTTGCTTCGGGGACCCATGAAATCATGGATCTTATCCTTTTCTTCGTTTTCTTTGCTTTCCTGCTCTTCGCTATCTTCTATCTGATTCGTTCCCTTTCCGACTTCTTCCAGGATCGTACGCTTTTCCTGGAGAAGACGGAAACAATGACCGTTGTCACGGTCATTGCTGCTGTTGCCTTCCTTCTTTCCGGTTTTATCATTTCCTTCACCAAGTCTCTTGCCGGCGTCTCCTCTTATACCATTGCCTATGTTCCTCTGCTTCTTGCCGGAACGCTGGCTACCGCAAACTCTTTTATAAAAGGATCCCAGGCAAAGAAAGAAGAAGCTGTCTCTTTGAAGAAAAAGGAGAAGAAAGGCAACTTCGAACCTCTTCTCTTCGTTACCTTGCTCACCGTTATCACTTTCTTGTCTCTCTTCCTTAATGTCATTGTCGTTACCCTTACCTATGGAGATACATCGAAGACCTTCGGTATTACCGGAATTAAACTTCTTTCCGACTTCCCATCCCTTGGATCCGGTTATCAGATCATCGCTTTCTATCTGGTTGTTATGATGATCTCTTCCGGTCTTGCCTTCCTCTGGACGATAGCTGCTTTCCTGTCCCGTCATCCTTCTTATAAGAAGATTGCCAAGACTGCCAGCTATCTCAATGTCTCCCTCCTATTCTTCCTTGCCATCTCCGGACTGTATTTTTCAATCGCAAGAGAAATCAACAAAGGTTATCTCGAACAAATCCTAGAGTACTATCAGCTGACCGATGTCTCTCTGGATTCCTGTTCCTATTCGATGAGAAGCGATGCCATCTATCCTTTTGCCGGAGAATGCCTGCTTGTCATGATGATGATCCTTCGCCACACCTGCGAAGAGGATAATGCAAAAGAAACGGAGCCTGTTAAGGAAGAAGCGAAGAAAGAGAACCCCTTTGTTCCGGAAGCGGAGAAGAACAGCCTTCTTTCCGGTCTCCCTCTTGGCGAGAAAGACGAAGAGGAGGAAGAAGAACCGAAGGAGAAGAAGGAAAGCAAAGGAAAATCTGCCGAACCGGAAAAAGAGGCAGCCGTTGCAGCAAATCCTGAGGAAGAGAAGGAAAAGGATTTCAATCCCTGCCCTGCTTTTACCCTTATCGATAGCAAGATGAATTCTTACAAAGCGGATCTGGAAAGGCGGATGGCAAAACAGGCATCTTATCCCTCTCTTCCCGGTCTGATGAAGTTTGTCGTCGACTACGCCAAGAACTCCCGTCTCCACCTCTCCTATTCCGAGCAGACGATGGCTAGCTTCATCGCCGGCTTCGGAACAGCAAGGCTCTCCATCCTCCAGGGTATGTCCGGAACCGGAAAAACCAGCCTTCCGAAGATCTTCATGGAAGCAATCTCGGGCGACTGCGATATCGTCGAGGTCGAATCCTCCTGGAAGGATAAGAACGAACTGCTAGGCTACTACAACGAATTCTCCTTGATGTATACCCCGAGGAAGTTTACCCAGTTCCTTTATAAGGCATCTCTGAATCCGGATATCCCGACCTTCCTAGTCCTGGATGAAATGAATCTTTCCCGGATTGAATATTATTTCTCCGACTTCCTCTCCTTGATGGAGAACGAAGAAGGAAAACGGGAGCTGAGGCTTCTGAACGTTCCTCTCTATGAGACAAAGGACGGAGAGAGGATTCCTTACCGCTCCCTGAAGGAAGGAAGCATTCTTCCGATTCCGCAGAACGTCTTCTTCATCGGTACTGCCAACCGTGATGAATCCACTTTCGTCATCTCGGATAAGGTCTATGACCGTGCCGTAACCATGAACTTCGAGAAGCGTGCTCCCAAGGTCAGGAACTACTCTTCCCCTATTCCTTCTTCTTTCTATTCCTATAGCACCATCCATAAGCTCTTCCAGGATGCCCTCCTGAAAGGCACTTTCGATGTCGAGAAGGAACAGGTTATCGGCAAGGTGGAGGCTCTTCTTTCTCCTTTCAATATCTCCTTCGGAAACCGTATCCTGAACCAGATGGAATCTTTCGTTGCCCTCTACGAAGCCTGCTTCCCGGATCAGGACGTAAGGAGGGAAGCGGTGGAGACGATTCTCCTTTCCAAGGTCGTGAGCAAGCTGGAAGTAAAGACTATCGACGACAAGGATGCTCTTGCTGCTTCCTTCCGCAACCTCGGTCTTAAGCGCTGTGCCGAATTCATCGACCGTCTTTCCGAGGACTAGAGAATGGATTACAAGACGGAGAAGAAGCACCAGGAAGACTATGCCCACCTGGAAGCCCTTCTCAAGGACACGAACCGCTTCGTTCTTTCCCACCCAGTCCTAAGCTTCATCGATTTCGATTATTACACCGTCCATGACCTGACCCTGTTTTCCGTGGAACCCGATTTCGACTATGTCTGCTTCGAAAGGACTATCCGCCGCATCGATAAGACTCTGCCTTCCATGAAGCGGATCTTTGCAAAGCCTATCATTGCCCTGAAAGACAAAAGCGAAGTCCTTCCTGTCGAGACCGTATACAGGATCAACCAGGAGACCTTGTCCTATCTCGGGACCCATACGAATCTGGTCTCCGGCGTAGATGAAAACGGCGTCAAGCCGGTAAAGCTTTTGACCCAGGTATACGAAGACGACTATGGAATCTACGAGAACAAGATCTTTGCCGACTATGTGGATGCCTGCCTAAAATACGGAAAGAAGAACCTCATCGCTATGCAAAGGCTCCTTTATGCCAGCGAGACGATGAAGTTCAACCTCCTAGAAAGAGTCAACCACCTGGATTACTTCCTGGCCTTAGGGAAGCTTCATACCGGGTATATCCGGGACTTCACGAAGCATTACGGGAAAGCAAAGGAGCTTTCCAGGAAAACCGCCTTTCTTCTGAACACCATCAAGTCCCGTCTCAAGAAGCCTGTCTACCAGAAGAACAAGAAGAGGAACGAACACCTTCCCCTGAAGAAGACCAACATCTTCCTCATGCAGAAGGACTACCACGAAGTATATCTGGCCTACCGTTATCTCCTTGACAAGACCGTCCAGGAAGAGTCCATCCGGAAAGAGATCGACTTTGCTTCCCTTCGGAAGAACTATTTCTATTTCTGCGAGATCATGACTCTTTTCTCCTTAAGCCACTTCAGCTTCCGCTCTGCTCCGGAGCAGAAGATAAACCTTTTGGACATCGATACCGTCTTTTCCTTCAAAGGTTGGGATGCAAGACTTAGGAACCTCGGAAACAACGGTCTTATCCTGGCTTTTTCTAAAGATGTAGAATATTCCATTCTTCTAGTTCCATCTATCGACTACAACCCCGAGGAACCATTCAAGGAGAACGTGGATGAGACAATTATCCTGACCCCGTTTGAAAGCAAAGGATACCAGGAGAACACAGCGTGGGTATCGGTGGAGAACATCGATTCCTTCCGTAGGCTCCAGCAGGTCTTCCTCAAAGGAATGATCCACTGCGATATCACAAGGGATACCTGTCCTTTCTGCGGGGAAAAGCTTGTCTTCCATCCCGAGGGCAGCAGCTACCATTGCGAGAACTGCCGCACGACCTTGAAGGAAGAACAATGCCCGAAGACCGGAGAAAGATATTTCGTCACCGGGATCGAAGGCTTCCTGCCCCAGGAAGTAAAGCCGGAAGACTACTCCGAAGATGATGCCTGGCTGTTCCAGAGAAAAGTCGCCAGCATGCTCGCTTATAGGAACATCACCCCGATCGACGGGAAAGGCAGAAGCATCTGTCCGTACTGCCACAAGGTCCACGAAGAATAGATCTTTCTTTTAGAACAAAAAACCGGAGCCTTCCCCTTCTTCTGGAGGCTCCGGTTTTCCTTATTTCTTCTTTTCTTCCTGGAAGACTTTCGATAATCTCTCTTCCGTGAACTCGTCGGCCTTTTGGACTCCGGAATCGATTCCGCTTTCCGCCTTCCTCAGCTCGTCCTTGAAGACACAGGTAAGGACATCGACGGCAAGGTTCTCGACTCCGTCGTTGTTGATGATGAGATCCGCGTATATGGAGCTTGGCTCGACGACTTCGTCATACATCGGCTGGACGGTAGAGAAGTACTGGGAAACGATGTTCTCGTATGTTCTTCCCCTCTCTTCCCTGTCCCGGATGATTCTTCTTAGGAACCTTCTCTCCGCGCTTGCTTCGATGAAGACCTTGAGGTCTCCTAGGCTTCTCAGCTTGCTGTCGACAAGCGCCATGATTCCTTCGACGACGACAAGCTTCTTCGGAACGATCTCCTCGATCTTTCCGCTTCTTGTATGATTGACGAAGTCATAAACCGGCTTCTCGATCTTTTCCCCGTTCTTAAGAGCTTCGATCTGTGCCCGCATAAGGTGCCAGTCGAAAGCTTTCGGATGGTCGTAGTTGACCTTGAGCCGTTCCGACATCGGGACACCGGCCTGATCCTTGTAGTAGTCATCGATCGTAATCCGGGTAACTTCCTCTTCTCCGAGATTATGGATGACCCGTCCTGTGATATAGGATTTTCCGGACGACGAACCGCCACCGACCAAGATGATTCTTGCCATTGGGTTTTCTCCCTTTGCCGCTATTATAAAGCCTTTATCCGAAGGAAGGAATGCCGGAAAGAAAAAACCTTCCGGGTTTCCCCGGAAGGCTCTGCTCTACTTGTTGATCGGAACGAACTTTACGTTCTCGATCTCCGGCATATCCAGACCGTCTTTGAGGATGTAGGCTCTATGAGCGGCAAGCTTCCGGTCCATATCCGCGATAAGCTTGCTGGATTCGTCACTCCTAGGAAGAAGGGAAAGAGCCGCCTTGACGACATCGAAACGATCGATTCCGTTCAGTACTCTCATATCGAACGGAGTAGTGATAGTGCCTTCTTCCTGGTATCCCAGGATCACCTTCGGGCGGTTGACCCGGTCGTAGGTGAACTGCTTGATCAAAGAAGGATAGCCGTGGAAGTTGAAGAGGATCGGGGAATCCTTCGTAAAGAGCTCCTCGTATCCTTCTTCCGTAAGTCCGTGCGGATGCTGCTTCTTCGGTTCCAGCTTGAAGAGGTCGATGACATTGATGCAACGGATCTTCAGCTTTGGGAAAGCGGAATGGAGGATATCGGCAGCAAACAACGTCTCCATCATCGGGGAAACGCCTGCAAAAGCGAGTACGATATCCGGTTTCTTGCCTTCGTCGTTGGTTCCAAAAGGAACAATATCGGCACCCTTCTTCGTAAGGGCGATTGCTTCCTCCATGGTGTACCACTGCGGACGAGGCTGCTTGGAAGCAACGACTACGTTGACTCTGTTCTTGGTCGAAAGAACATGGTTCATCGTGCAGATCATCGTATTGGAATCTACCGGCATATAGAACCGCATGACGCTAGCTTTCTTATCGGCCAGGGCATTGAGGAAGCCAGGATCCTGGTGGGTGTAGCCGTTATGATCCTGCTGGAAGATGATCGAGGAAAGGATGATGTTGAGAGAGCTGATAGGTGCTCTCCAAGGAAGGGAACGGCAGGTCTTCAGCCATTTGGCATGCTGGCCGACCATCGAATCGACAACACGGGCGAATGCTTCATAGGAAGCAAAGTATCCGTGCCTTCCGGTCAACAGATATCCTTCCAGCCATCCCTCATCCATATGTTCGGAGAGCATCGAATCGATGACTCTTCCGTCGGAAGAGAGGAAGTCGTCGCTCTTGAAAACCTTTTCTTCCCACTGCCGGTTGGTTGCTTCAAAAACAGCATTCAAACGGTTGCTTAATGTTTCATCAGGACCAAAGATACGGAAGTTTCTCTCTTCGGCATTGTCTTTGATGATATCTCTCGAATACTTTCCGAACTCAATCATATCCTGCCCGTTCGTGAAGCCAGGCTTCGTGACCGGGAAGGCATAGTTCCGGACATTCGGAAGAACAAGGCCCTTCCGAAGAAGCCCGCCGTTTGCATGCGGATTCTTTCCAAACCTTCTGTCTCCCTTCGGGCAAAGATCCGTAATCTCTTTTTTGATGCTTCCGTCTGCTTCGAAAAGCTCTTCCGGCTTATAGCTCCTAAGCCATGCTTCCAGAAGCGGAAGATGAGTCGGTCCGTCCATCGTAAGCGGAACCTGGTGGGCACGGAAGGTGCCTTCGATCGGCAGACCGTCGACAATCTTCGGACCCGTCCAGCCCTTGGGCGAACGGAGGACGATCATCGGCCAAGGCTTTCTTGCCGTATCTCCGGTCTTCCGGGCATGGTTCTGAATCTTCTGGATATCTTCAATCACCTGATCCATGACTTCCGCCATCTTCCGATGCATCGGAAGCGGATCATCGCCTTCGACAAAATACGGTTTCCAGCCAAGGCCTTCAAAGACCTTCCGGATTTCCGTATCGGACATTCTGCCATAGACCGTCGGGTTAGCAATCTTGTAACCATTGAGATGGAAAATCGGAAGGACGGCTCCGTCATGGATAGGATCCAGGAATTTGTTGCACTGCCAGGAGGTTGCCATAGGTCCGGTTTCTGCTTCGCCATCGCCGACGATGACGGCAGCAATCAGGTCCGGATTATCCAGAATCGCGCCAAAGCCGTGAGCTAATCCGTACCCGAGTTCTCCGCCTTCGTTGATAGAACCCGGAGTCTCCGGTGCGCAGTGGCTCGGAACCCCTCCCGGGAAGGAGAACTGCTTGAACAGCTTCTGGAGTCCCTTCTCGTCTTTCGTGATTTCCGGATAGATATCCGTATAGGAACCATCGATATAGTCATTGGCAATAAAGAAATTCCCGCCGTGTCCCGGACCGGAGATGAGAATCATATCGAGATCGTTCTTGACGATCTCCCGGTTCAGGTGGGTAACGATGAAATTCTGGCCTGGGACTGTTCCCCAGTGGCCGACGATTCTCTTCTTGATGTCAGACATCTGGAGAGGTTTTCGAAGAAGCGGATTGTCGAGAAGATAAAGCTGGGCAGCAGAAAGATAATTTGCTGTCCTCCAGTACTTGTTCATCCTCTCGATCAGTTCGTCCGTGATCGGACCCTTCAACACATTCTCTTGGTCCATAATACCTCGATTCCGTCCTTTCTTTGAAATAGATGGGTTTTCTATTAGTATAGGGTAAAACCAGAATAAGGCAAGATAGATGAACGGGAAAGCGTTAAGCGGGAATCTATCCTGGCTCCCTCCTATAATGGGGACATGAATTACCGGAAATCCGAAAAAAACGATGTCTTGATAATTTTCGCCTTTATCAGGGAAAACCTAGCATCTAGCAGTCTCTGCCGAAAGGATGACTATTCTTTCCGTTCTTCCATAAAAAAGAAGATAGAAGAAGGAAGTATCTGGATTGCTTCTTCCAAGGAAAAAGCAGAAGCTCTTTTCCAGGTCGAAGAAGGTAAGGAAAGGTTTCCTCTTCTATCTTTTCTTGCCGTTTCCTCTCCTTATCCCCAAATTGGAAAGGAGATAATCTCGGATGTTTTGTTGCAGAAAGGATGCCTTCATATAGATCTGGATTCCTGCTTTCCTTTTCTTCCTCCTCTTCTCAGCCAGCTTGGTTTTTCTCCTCTTCCTAATAGCCTGTCGGTATATGGAAAGACCCTATCTATGACGGAATCCCTTCTTCTTTTCTATCAGAAGAATCCCCGGGATCTTCCTTGGAGGAGGGATCCTTCCCCCTACCATGTCCTAATCAGTGAAACCATGCTCCAGCAGACAAGGATCGAGGCAGTAAAGAGATACTATTCCCGTTTTCTCTCCCAATATCCGACCCTTCTCTGTCTAGCGGATTCCAGAGAGGAGGATGTCCTGAAGCTCTGGGAAGGACTCGGCTATTATTCCAGGGCCAGGAACCTGAGGAAAACAGCAATCCAGGTTCGATCCCGATACAGCGGCCTTCTTCCGTCCGAAAAGAAGGATCTCCTATCCCTTCCCGGAATCGGAGACTACACTGCTTCGGCAATCCTTTCATTTGCCTACCAGAAGAAGGAAGTAGCTGTCGACGGAAACCTCATCCGGGTATTCGCCAGGCTTACCATGTCTCCTTTGGTCTTCGGTTCTCCGGAAATCCATAATGCCTGCCGTTCCTTCTTCCTGCCTCTAGTCCCGGAAAAGGATAGTTCCTCCTTCAACCAGTCCCTGATGGATATCGGGGAGACCGTATGCCTTCCGAATGCTTCTCCGAAGTGCCCTTCCTGTCCGTTAAGACCAGTCTGCCTTGCAAGCAAGCAGGGAAAAGAAGCCTCCTATCCTGTAAGGGCCGTCAAAGAGAAGAGGAAGGAAGAGAAAAGAACCGTATTCCGGATTCTCTATCAGGATAGGATCCTAATAGAGAAGAGACCGGATAAGGGACTTCTAGCCGGGCTATACGGCCTTCCTTCTCTTCCCGGGCATCTTTCCCCTAAGGAGGCAAGAAGCAAGCTCCAAAGCCAAGGATTCTCTCTGGAGTCCATAAGGAAGGAAAACAGTTACCGTTTCCTCTTCTCCTTAAGGACTTGGGACCTGTCCGTATATACAGCAGTCCTTATGGAGAAGAAAGAAGGATTATTTGTCACCGAGGAGGAGCTAAGTACCTCTTATCCGCTTCCTTCCGCCTTCCGAAAAGCTCTCCATCCCGGAAAAAGAGTGAAAAAGAAGAAGCAGGAAACTACAATAGAGAAGGTTAGATAAAGGAGAAATAGAAATATGCCTTGCACAACAATTCTAGTCGGAAGGAAAGCCAGTGCCGATGGTTCGACGATGATCGCCAGGAACGACGATTCTCCGTCTGGCGTCTTCCATGTCAAGAAGCTGATCGTCGTAGAGCCTAAGGACCAGCCCCGGAAATACAAGTCGGTCCTGACCCATGTCGAGATCGACCTTCCGGATAATCCGATGCGTTATACGATGTTCCCGAACGTGGATCCCAAGGAAGGAGTCTGGCCGGCAGCCGGCATCAACAGCGAGAACGTCGCAATGACTGCTACCGAGACCATTACGACCAACAGCCGTGTCCTTGGCGCCGACCCTATGGTCGAACTCCAGAAAGCCCACGGAAAGAATAAGGAGATCCCTGGCGGAATCGGAGAAGAGAATTTGGTTCTTCTCGTTCTTCCGTATGTCCATTCCGCAAAGGAAGGCGTTTTACGTCTTGGTATGCTTCACGAGAAGTTCGGAACCAACGAAAGCAACGGAATCGGCTTCTCCGACAGCAAGGATATCTGGTGGTTTGAAAGCGTCGGCGGACATCACTGGATGGCAAAGCGTGTTCCGGAAGACCATTATGTCGTTATGCCGAACCAGCTCGGAATCGATTCCTTCGATCTGGAAGATGCTTACGGAGAGAAGAAGGATAACCTCTGCGATCCGGATCTGAAGGATTTCATCGCTAGGAATCATCTTGACCGGAACATGGACGGGAAGTTCAATCCCCGTCTTGCCTTCGGGTCCTCTTCCGACTCCGACCGTATCTACAACACTCCCCGTGCCTGGTTCATGCTCCGTACTTTGAATCCGAGGACTTACAAGTGGGACGGCGAGAATGCGGACTTCACTCCGGACTCTTCCGACCTTCCGTGGAGTCTTGTCCCGGAACAGAAGATCACCGTCGAAGACGTCAAGTATCTTCTCTCTTCCCATTTCCAGGGAACCCCGTATGACTGCTATGACAAACATGCCGATCCTAGGACCAAGGATATGTACCGCCCTATCGGCGTGAACAGGACTGCCTTTATGGGCTTAGCCCAGATCCGGGATTATGTTCCGAAGGATATCGCTGCTATCCAGTGGTTTGCTTTCGGTTCCAATGCCTTCAACACCATGGTTCCTTTCTTCCCCAACACGGATAAGGTTCCGGACTATTTCTCCAAGACAACCATGAAGGTGACAACGGAAAGCTTTTACTGGGCAAGCCGACTTCTCGGCGCCCTTACCGATAGCCACTTCGGGACCTGCGGAAGATGGATTGAAAGATACCAGGATGCCGTTATGGCAGCTGTCCAGGAAGTAGTCGATAGCCTGGATTCAATCTACCTTTCGAAGAAGAACGACAAGGACTCGATTGCAAAAGCAAACGAGAAAATTGCTTCTATTGCCAAGGATAAGACGTACTGGGCGATCGACAAGGTGACGTATGCGGCATCCATGGGCATGAAGAATGCCTTCGCAATGTCGGACAAGTAGATAGCAGAAGGAAAAAGCAAAGCGGCTTCTTCGTTGCTTGAAGGAGCCGCTTTTCAATTGACCTATATTCCCTGCGAAGAAAAGCAAAAGAAAAAACCCTATTGCTAGGGTTCTTTATATGCTGGCGGAGCAAGAGAGATTTGAACTCTCGCTGCGATTGCTCGCACTACGTCCTTAGCAGGGACGCCTCTTCACCGCTTGAGTATTGCTCCACGGAATCTGGCATTCGCCAAGCTCATATATTATCGTTATTTTCGGCACCATAGTCAAGGAAAACCACGGAACCGAAGAAGCAAAAACGGCTCCCTTGAGGGAGCCGTCTGTTTCCTAATGGAAGAAGGAACTAGTCCTTGATCTTGGTGACGGTGCCGGCACCAACGGTGTGGCCGCCTTCACGAATAGCGAAACGAGTGTTCTGCTCGATAGCGATAGGATGAATGAGCTCAACATCGAGTTCAACATGATCGCCCGGCATAACCATCTGAGTGCCTTCCGGAAGAGTAATGGTTCCGGTGACATCAGTAGTACGGAAGTAGAACTGCGGTCTGTAGTTGTTGGTGAAGGCAGTATGACGACCACCCTCTTCCTTCTTCAGAACGTAGACCTGTCCGGAGAACTTGGTATGCGGAGTAACACTTCCCGGCTTGCAGAGGACCTGTCCACGGACGACCTGATCACGGTCAATACCACGGAGAAGGGCGCCGACGTTGTCGCCAGCCTGAGCGAAGTCAAGAGTCTTACGGAACATTTCAAGCGAAGTAACGATAGCCTTACGGGTATCCATAATGCCAACGATTTCGATTTCATCGTTCGGCTTAAGGGTTCCACGCTCGACTCTTCCGGTAGCGACGGTGCCACGGCCAGTGATGGTCATAACATCCTCGACAGCCATAAGGAACGGCTTATCGACATCACGGGCAGGAAGCGGGATGTAGGTATCGCAAGCATTCATGAGCTCCATGATGGACTCTTCATACTTAGGATCGCCTTCGATAGCCTTGAGAGCAGATCCACGGATGACCGGAACCTTGTCTCCCGGATATCCATTCTGAGTAAGAAGATCACGGACATCCATCTCAACGAGATCAGCTAATTCCGGATCATCAACACGGTCGCACTTGTTGAGGAAGACGACGATGTACGGAACGCCGACCTGATGAGCAAGAAGAACATGCTCACGAGTCTGCGGCATAACACCATCGGCAGCAGAAACAACAAGGATAGCTCCATCCATCTGGGCGGCGCCAGTGATCATGTTCTTGATGTAGTCAGCATGGCCAGGGCAGTCGACATGGGTGTAGTGACGGGTAGCAGTATCATATTCGACATGGGCAGCGTTAATAGTGACGCCACGAGCCTTCTCTTCCGGAGCAGCATCGATCTGGTCATACTTAAGGGCCTTAGAAAGTCCCTTCTTAGCCAGAACCATGGTGATGGCCGACGTTAAAGTGGTCTTTCCGTGGTCGATGTGTCCAATGGTGCCGATGTTGACATTCGGCTTCGTACGATCATACTTTGGTTTTGCCATAATGCAATTTATTCCTCCAATTTAGAACCGTAATGACTATACACTTTTTAAGAAATCTTTTCAATACACGAAATATCGATTAGGAATTCCGCTTTTTGATGATTTCTTCCTGCACGGACCGCGGGACTTCCTGATAGTGGTCGAAGGTCATCGTGTAGATGCCGCGACCCTGGGTCATCGAGCGGAGATCAGAGATGTAACCGAACATATTGGCGAGCGGAATGAAGGCAGTGATGAGCTGGGCATTGGCCTTCTGGACCATGCCATCGATCTGACCACGGCGCTTCGAGACATCGCCCATGACGGTTCCGACATAATCCAGCGGAGTCGTGATTTCGGCCTTGACGATCGGCTCGAGAATGACCGGGCTGCACTTGCTGGCAGCAGTCTTGACCGCGATCGCAGAAGCAAGCTTGTAGGCAGCTTCGGAAGAATCGACATCGTGGTAAGAACCATCGATGAGTTCAGCATGGATATCGATGGCCGGATAGCCAGCGACAAGACCCTTGGAGAGGGATTCCTGAAGTCCGTCGATAGACGGCTTGATGAATTCCTTAGGGATGGCGCCACCGGTGATCTTATCCTCGATGACGATACCCTTTCCAGGGTTCGGCTCCATACGGAACACAACATGTCCGTACTGACCATGACCGCCGTTCTGCTTGATGTACTTACCTTCGCATTCCGCGGTAGCGCGGATAGTTTCACGGTAGGCAACCTGCGGAGCGCCGACACGGCACTCAATGCCGAAATCGTTCTTCAGACGGGTGACGTTGACGTCGAGCTGGAGCTCGCCGACACCGGCAATAATCGACTGACCGGTTTCTGCATTGGTATTGAAGTGGAAGGTAGGATCCTCTTCGGTGAACTTGATGAGAAGTTCAGACATCTTGTCCTGGTCAGTTCTCTTCACAGGCTCGATAGCCTCGGAGATAACCGGATCAGCGAACTTGATGGATTCGAGGGAGACCTTCGGATCGCCATCGCCAACGAGAGTATCACCGGTACGGGTGGAAGAGAAGCCGATAGCGGCAGCAATTTCACCGGCACGGGCCTCCGTGATGTTCTCATGAGAGTTGGCATTGACAAGAACAAGACGGGAGACACGTTCCTTGGCGCCGGAACGGACGTTATAGACATAGGATCCGGACTTGATGGTACCGGAATAGACACGGAAGAAGCACTGCGTACCGAACTGATCGGTGACAAGCTTGAATGCGAGGGCAACAAACGGTGCCTTCGGATCCTGGGAAATGACAACTTCGTTGCCATCCTTGTCATGAGCAATCGGGTTCGGAACATCAATCGGAGAAGGAAGATAGTCGATGACGCAGTCGAGCATGTACTGGACGCCCTTGTTCTTGTAAGCAGAACCGCAGACAACCGGAACGAAGTCGATCTTCTCGTCGATAGTTCCCTTACGGATTGCCTTCTTGATCTGTTCGACCGTGGGCTCTTCTCCGCTTAAGGCAGACATAGCAATCTCATCATCGAAATTGGAGAGCTGCTCAATAAGGATCTGACGATACTTCTTGGCTCCTTCGACATAGGAAGCGTACTGAGACGGAACCTGGTCGAGAGAGACAATGTTCGGCTTCATACTTTCGGAAACCTTCGGATCAAGATCCCAGAGCCAGGCCTTCATTTCGACGAGGTCGATAAGGCCGAGAAGCTGGGTTTCGAGGCCGATCGGGTAAGCGATGGCGACACCGTTTGCACCGACCTTCTCCTTGATGGAGGCAACCGACATTTCGTAGTTGGCACCAGTGGCATCAAGCTTGTTGACGAAGACAATACGCGGAACACTGTACTTATCTGCCTGTCTCCAGACAGTTTCGGTCTGAGGTTCGACACCGTTCTTGCCATCGAGGACGCAAACAGCGCCATCGAGGACACGGAGGGAACGCTCGACCTCAGCAGTGAAGTCGACATGGCCAGGAGTATCGATCAAATTGATACGATGTCCCTTCCACATGCAGGTCGTAGCAGCGGAGTAAATAGTAATACCACGCTTCTGTTCCTGTTCGTTGAAGTCCATGGCGGAAGCACCATCATGGGTCTCGCCGATCTTATGCGTCTTGCCGGTGAAGTAGAGGATTCGCTCGGAAGTCGTGGTCTTGCCGGCGTCGATATGCGCCATGATTCCGATATTTCTGACATTTTCCAAGCTGACAGCTTCGTACTGCGAAACCATTGCCTGGTCGTTATCCATCGTAGCCATTCGTGATTCTCCTTTATTTGAAGTCGGATCGAATTACCAACGGTAGTGGGCATAAGCCTTGTTGGCTTCTGCCGTCTTATGCATATCTTCCTTACGCTTGACAGCTCCACCGGTACCATTGGCGGCATCGATGATTTCGCCAGCGAGCTTATCCTTCATGTTCTTCTCATTGCGGAGACGAGCAAAGGTAACCAGCCAACGGAGTCCAAGAGTAACCTTACGTTCCGGAGAAACTTCGACCGGGACCTGGTAGTTGGAAGCGCCGACACGACGAGCCTTGAGTTCGACTTCCGGCATGATGTTGCCGAGAGCAATCTCGAAGACCTCGAGGGCCTGCTTGCCAGTCTTCTTGGCGACGGCATCGAAGGCTCCGTAGAGAATCGTCTGAGCGGTTCCCTTCTTGCCATCGACCATGATACGGTTGATTAAACGGGAAACGAGCTTGGAATTGTAAATCGGATCGGGTAAGACATCTCTGTGCTGAACGGCACCATTCTTTCTTGGCATTGTTAAAGAGCTCCTTTTCTACTACTTCTTCTGAATGGAGCCATCCTTCTTGGTTCCATAACGGGAACGGCTCTGCTTCCGGTTCTCAACTCCGAAGCACTCAAGAGCGCCACGGACGATGTGGTAACGGACACCCGGTAAATCACGGACACGGCCGCCACGGATCAGGACTACCTTGTGCTCCTGAAGGTTATGACCTTCTCCAGGAATGTAGGCAGTAACTTCGTAGCCGTTGGAAAGGCGGACACGAGCGTACTTACGGGCAGCAGAGTTCGGCTTCTTCGGAGTCATCGTTCCAACACGGGTGCAGACACCCTTCTTCTGCGGGGCAGAAATGGACTTCTCGGTCTTGTCGAGCGAATCCCATCTCTTTCCAAGGGCCGGAGACTTGGACTTGTAGGTCGGCTTTCTTCTTTCGTTACGAACCAACTGATTAATAGTAGGCATTGCTTTTTCCTCCAGGAAACTATTCTTTAATAAGAATACCTATGTACCACAATTCCGGGCGTTTCCTGTTCTTTTCATAAAAAGAACGGGCGGTGCCCGCAACTGCGACAAGAAAGATTATAGAGTAGCCCGGAGAAGATGTCAAAGCATTTTTGACGTTTTTTGAAACGCCCGGACTCGGGTACCGGCAAGAAAGGCCGGAAACACCTTTAGAATAAGGATTTTAAGAGAATACAAAAAGGGGATCCGAAGACCCCCTTTATTCCGTTTAGTTCTTATTCTTTCCGAAGATGATGGCAGCATAGTAGAGGACATATAGGAAGATACGGATGAAATCGGTGTAGAGGTTGAAAGCCAGATAGACGCTGAGCGCCGTGGCGTTTCCGAAGTCCGTATGCTGAACGATCTTCTTGATGTTGTGGATGTCCAGTGCCGTGCAGAGAAGGATGAGGGCAAAGCAGACAAAGTCCGTAATCCAGTAGATCATCTCGTTATAGAAGAAGAAATTGACAAGAGAGAGCGTAAGGACGCCGATTGCCAGAGTCATAACAAGCGGGATGATGACATTCAGCTTCTTCACGAATGTTCCGATAAGTCCCATCAGTCCGAAGCATCCTGCAGTCATCAGGAAGGCAATTCCGATGACTTTCCCGAATTCCTCGCCTTCGGCTGCAAAGAGAACCATGAAGATCGCGGAGAGGAGGAAGCCCATTGCAATCGTATATAGGAAGTAGAAGACGATCGTTGCAATGCCTTTGCTTTCCGGCTTTGTCCGGAAAGGCAGGATCATCATGACAATCGTAATCGGCAGGATGACGGCAAGCGAGGCAATAAGGATTCCGACATAGACATTGGCCGTTGTCTCCGTATTTCCGGAAGCCAGAAGGACATCCGGAGTAAGGAAGGCGATCAGTCCTGTGATCAGAAGCCCGAGAGCAGTCCAGAGATAGATCTTACCCATAGACAGCATCTGCGCCTGCTTCTTGGTTCTGGCCTGAACTTCCGGTTTTGCCTGGGGATCTACAGCCCAGGTTCCGTCGTTGAATCCAGCTTGATATTCTTTCATTTTTTCTCCTCTTTTGTTGTGTTCTGCTTATAAAAAGCGAGCAGGAAACTACCCTAAGTATAAGGGAAAAAGCAAAAGAATCAATACCGGAAAAGAAAATCTCCCGGGCCGAGGCTCGGGAGATCAAGAAAGCAGATTAGGTTAGATGTTGTTGAGCAGCTCTTGGAAGGACTGGGACTTCAGGGAAGCTCCGCCGACAAGGGCGCCATCGACATCTTCCTGCTGCAGATAGCCATGGATGCTCTCCGGCTTGACGCTTCCTCCGTAGAGGATGAGTGCCTTCTGGGAAGCAACCTTGCCGAACTGCTTTTCTAGCAGCGAACGGATGAACTTGCAGATATCTTCGGCGATTTCGGCAGAGGCATTCTTGCCAGTTCCGATAGCCCACACAGGTTCATAGGCAATGACGACATTGCCGACTTCTTCCTTGGTGAGATCGAGAAGACCGACCATGACCTGCTTGGCGATGACGTCCTTGGTAAGGCCGGCATCATATTCCTTGGCAGATTCTCCGACGCAGTAGATGGCATGGAAACGGTTGGCGACAAGAGCCTTGATCTTCTGGTTGCAGTCGAGATCCGTTTCGCCTTCGTACTGTCTCCTCTCGGAATGGCCGACGATGCTCCAATCAACGTTGATTTCCTCAAGCATCGGGATGGAGACGGAAGAAGTATAGGCACCATGATTGGCATAGTGGACGTCCTGGCTGGCAACGATCAATCCGTGGGCATGCTTCCTCACGGCCTGAAGAGAGAGATAGGACGGGGCAACACCGATCATGACGGACTTGGCTCTTGCCTTCTTGACAAGACCCATTTCCTTGACATCATCGCAGAAGGCTTCCGCCTCTGCGATGGTGTGGTTCATCTTCCAGTTGCCCATCAAAAACTTTTTACGGGACATATTCTTGTTTTCCTGTTCTAGAACCGACTACTTATCTTCAATGACATCGATGCCCGGAAGCTTGCCATCGAACTGGATGAGCTCGAGGGATGCTCCGCCACCGGTAGAGATGTGGCTGAACTGATCCGCATATCCGAACTCCTTGACGGCAGAGGCGGAATCGCCGCCACCGACAACGGTGAAGGCCCCGGCCTTGGTCGCTTCGGCGCAGGCCTTGCAGATAGCCTTGGTGCCTTCCTGGAAGTCCTTGTTCTCAAAGACGCCCATCGGGCCGTTCCAGAAGACAGTCTTGGCCTTGCGGATTTCGTCCGTATAAAGCTTGCAGGTCTCCGGACCGATATCGAGTCCTTCGAAATCATCCGGGAAGTCTTCGTTTCCGACAACCTTCTTGTCAGCAATAGGAGCATCCGGTTCATCCGGATTGAATCCCTTGCCGAGGATGGTATCGACGGAAAGGACGATCTTGCCAGTCTCATAGCACTTCTTGGCATAGGCGAGCTGGTCATCCTCGCAGAGGGACTTGCCGACCTTGACGCCGAAGACAGCCTTCTTGAAGGTATAACCCATACCGCCGCCGATGAGGATCTTGTCGCACTTCTTTAAGAGCGAATCGATGACCTCGATCTTGGAAGAAACCTTGGAACCGCCGAGAATGGCGATGTACGGTCTCTGTTCCTCAGACGGATTGACGCAACGGCCGAGGTTCTTGATTTCCTTCTCCATAAGGAAGCCGACAGCAGTCTGCTTTCCTTCCTTCTTGAGAAGATCCGGAACTCCGAAAGTAGAAGCGTGGGCGCGATGGGCAGAGCCGAAGGCATCCATGACGAAGGCATCGACATAGGAAGCCCACTCAGCAGCAAGCTTCGGATCGTTGGCCTCTTCGCCAGCTTCATAACGGGTATTCTGAACGAGAAGGACATCTCCATCCTTGAGTCCGTCGATAGCAGCCTTGAGTTCTTCGCCCTTGGTAGCCTTCGAGAAAGAGACGTTGACCTTGTGGCCGAGGTTCTCTTCGAGGTGCTTGGCAAGAGGAGCAAGAGCGATCGAGAGATCGTTCTTCTTCATCTGCTTGTCGATGTCTTCCTGAGTAGCCTGACCCTTCTTGAGCTTCTTCCAGGCAACCTTGCCGAGGTGGCTCATAAGAACGACCTTGGCTCCCTGCTTCACCAGTTCGGCGATAGTCGGAATGGCGGCAGCGATTCTGTTATCATCCGTGATGACACTTCCCTTGTGGGGGACGTTGAAATCGACACGGACAAGAACCTTCTTACCAGAGACCTTAAGATCAGTAACAAGCTTTTTCATGACATTCTCCTTTATTTCCATAAACCGACAAATTGAGAAACAAATGGCGGCAGGTTTTATCCTGCCGCCTTTGCAATCGCAAACGGACTACTTATTCAGGATTTCGCCGTACAGCTTGGCAAGTCTCATCATCTGGCAGGTGAAGGAATATTCGTTATCATACCAGGAAGCGACCTTGACGAAGTTGTATTCGCCGGCCGGGATAATCATAGTAAGGGTTGCATCGAAGATGGAGCCTTCGGTTCTGCCGAGGATATCGGAAGAAACGATTTCTTCATCATTGTAGCCAAGAATGCCCTTGAGATTGGTCTCGCTGGCCTTCTTCATAGCGGCATTGATCTCTTCGACAGTAGCCGGCTTCTTGAGAAGCAGAGTGCAGTCGCAGATGGAACCATCCGTAACAGGAACACGGATAGCATTTCCGTTAAGGACGCCGTTCAGAGCAGGGATAACCTTGCCGACAGCCTTGGCAGCGCCAGTGGTGGTCGGAACAATGTTGGCGGCACCAGCGCGGGAGCGACGGAGGTTGCTTCCGGCAAGGTCGAGAATTCTCTGATCGTTCGTATAGGCATGGACAGTCGTCATCGTTCCGCCGATGACACCATAGGTGTCCTCGAGAACCTTCATCATAGGAGATAAGCAGTTGGTAGTGCAGGAAGCACCAGAGATGATGGTCTGGTCCTTGGTGAGCTTATCGGTATTGACACCATAGACATAAGTCGGAATATCCTTGGAGGAAGACGGAGCAGAGATGATAACACCCTTGGCACCGTTCTTCATATGAATATCGCCATCTTCATGGCTCTTCAGACGGCCAGTGCACTCCAGGACGACATCAACACCGAAATCCTTCCACTTGAGATCGGCAGGATCCTTCTTGCCGAGAACCGGAATCTTGTGTCCGGCGAAGATGATGTTGGTCTCATCAGCAGAGATCTTATCAGCGTTCCAAGTACGATGCGTAGTATCGAACTTGAGAAGATAAGCAAGCGTCTGAGCCGGAACAAGATCGTTGATGGCAACGACTTCGAAGATGTCCTTGCCAGCTTCCTTGTTCATCTCATAGGCACGACGGAATGCAAGACGACCGATACGACCGAAACCGTTAATGGCTAATTTAATAGACATTCAAATGTCCTCCTCTTTAACCATTTATGATTATACACAAATTACTTATTTTTTAAAGGGGAAAGATGATTTTTTGGAAAAAAGAGGGAAATTATATTTCTTTCTGCATATTTCTAGCTTACCCTATATGCTTTTCCCCGCTTTTTGCTTGCGCAGTGCGCAAGAAAAACTTCCGGAAAGGAAAAAAGCGGAAAAGTAAGTAAGGAAAACAGGACATTTTTGACCGTTTTGACTTCTTTTTGCCGTTTGGAACTGAAAAGAAGGAAAAAGCAGGCGGAGGAAGAAAATGCTCGTTTTCCTCTTTCCGCCTGCTTATTTTGCCATAACCCTTACTTTTTCTCCTCGGACCCGAATCCGGGCTTGCCGCACGCCATGATGATATCGGCGATCAGTTCCGGAGTCTCCTTGCACCCGTCTCCGACCCACTCCATGATGATGGCATAGATGCCGTTCAGCAGATACCGGGCGATGTACCTTGCCTTTACTTCATCCGTGATTCCATGGCTCTTGAGAGCAGGAAGGACGATCCGTTCCATGAACTCCTTGTCGTCCTCTTCCCCGTTGAAGGTATGGAAGTTCTCGACATAGACGTTGAAGAAGACACGGTTCTTCCTTATCTGATCCAGGAAAGGGATCAGGAATCCGCGGCTGACGATCCTGCCGTAGTCGGAACTCGCTTCCTTGGCCTCGGGGCTGGATTCCTTCACCATCTCCAGGAAACGGTGGATGAAGGTTTCCTTGGAATCCCTCAGGAGATCGGAAGTATTGTCATAATGGGAATAGAAAGTCGACCGGTTGACGCCGGCCTCCTTGCAGATCTCGGCAATCGTAATGGAAGAGAAGCTCTTCTTGGTAAGGAGGGTAAGAAGCGCCTTCTCCATCTTCTCGGCGGTGTGATTGAACTTCGATTCGGAACGGGTCATTTCTTCTTCTCCTTCTTTCCCCGTGATTATACGTTATTTCAAACAGAAAACAACAATTGTGGATTACTTTGTGATCTTTCTTTCGCTGACGGCACTGCTAGCGGATTCTTCCTGCAGGGTCTTTGCCTGATTCCTGAGCCCCTGGATGATATGGACGACACCGGATTTCGTGATCGGAATCTGGTCCTTGGCTGTAACAAGGTCGCTCAATTCCCGATAGCTGACATCCTTGTTGGCAAGCCGCTCTTCGATAACTGCCCTTGTCTTTTCATCGAACAAGGAAAGAGGCTTAACCGTCAGAACCAGCTGGATGGCATCGATATCCTTGGAAGCCGTCTTCAAAGCACGGGAATAGTTGGCGCTGTCGCAGATGCTGAGCCGGTTTTCCGTATTGATCTGGTCCTTCTCGATCCTGGCATTCTCATAGGTGAACATGCACTGGGTAGCGCCGAGATAGGAAAGGAAGACGGAGATCTGATCGGATTTCTTCAGGTAGAGGACATCCTTGTCCCGTCTTTTGATGTACTTGAAGGACATCGTTCTTTCCGCCTTGAAGGAATTCAGTTTCTTCTTGGTCTCCATGGCATCCGACTTCTTCGTAAAGGCCATCTCCAGGAAATAGGAGGTTTTCAGGGAAGAAGGGTTGTTGACGCTTCCGTTAGCAAGGAAGCAGCCGATAACGAAGAAACGGAGGTTCTTTCTTTTCAGAGAGAGGGAGGGGGAAAGACGGACCAGTCCGGAGTCATCCAGGATCTCCAGGTCTTTCATGACTTCATAAAGCCTCGGTTCTCCGCGGACGGTAAGGACATATACCCTTCCTCTTCCGAACCTCGTTTCGTTCTCATATCCGAGGCTCGGGGAAAGAGCAAAAGCCTCCTTCAGGCCGGAATAGATTAGTTTTGCGATCTGGGCGGATTCCGTCTTCAGGGACAGGGAAGGAAAACGGCCAAGCGTGAAAAGAGCACCGTTCCGGATGAATCCGGAAAGGATGTACTTCTTTTCCTCCTTGGTATAGAAAGCTGTTGCCAGCTCTTCCTTTACCTGCCTTGCAAAGGCGACCTTCTTTTCTTCCATACCGGATTATTTCGATTCCTGGTAGTCCTGATGGATGGCAGTTGCTGCAATCGCTCCGTCATTGACGGCGGTTGCAACCTGCCTCAGGTTCTTGACCCTTATATCTCCGGTGGCATAAAGATTCTTCGCCTTCGTCTCCATGTTCTCATCGGTGACCAGGTATCCCTTCTCGTCCGTAAGTCCCGGGATCCGAAGCAAGGAAGTCTCTGCCTTCTCCCCGACATAGAGGAAGACTCCGGAAACAGGAACCGTCTTCTCCTCTCCGTT
>Ga0172377_10001582_pt1 | contig 23055 bp, 17 predicted proteins | sample Pumphouse3metaG_FD_119749 | JGI IMG/M metagenome (GOLD analysis project Ga0172377, IMG submission 119749) | Leachate microbial communities from a municipal landfill in Southern Ontario, Canada - Pumphouse #3 metaG | ecosystem: Engineered > Solid waste > Landfill > Unclassified | place: Canada... | reverse complement strand
AGTGTCCCAATCCGGAACAATGGGTAACGGCAACGAATCAGCATCCGGCAGTTCCACCGGGCTGTTTATTTCTTCCTGAGATATGCCTATTCTCTCTCGCATTTACAGCCCCTCCTTCCGCATCTGTTTGTGTTTGGTATCTACCCACGCGTTTCATCACGTAAACAGTAACTGGGGCACATTCTACATGCATAAAATATTAAAAGCATATTTGCACCCAGAACTAACTGCAAGAGCACTTCAGGCATAACCCGGCAGAAGAATTCAGCCCGGTGTAAGGGGGATGTAAGAATTCTGTGAGGATAAAAATGTATCTTGTTTATGGGATTGTTTGGGTATCCCCTGTATAAGAATGGAAGAGGAGCAAAGTACAGATGAAAAGAAGACTCGCATTTTTTGTGATGCTTATTTTTTGCGTCCTTACCGTTTGCGGATGTAGCCGGCGGGCGCAGATGCAGGGCGAGATTCAGATTAAAGGTTCGGATACCATGGTGAATCTTGGGCAGGCGTGGGCGGAGGCATACCAGCAGATGCATCCGTATACCAGCATCTCCGTAACGGGCGGAGGTTCCGGCACAGGGATTGCGGCGCTTATAAACAAAAACGCAAGCATTGCCGAATCCTCCCGGAGCATGAAGCCGGAAGAGTTGGCGGCGGCCGTGAAGAACGGACTCTCCCCCCAAGAGTTCACGGTGGCCCTGGATGGAGTAGCGGTTATTGTAAACAAAGATAATCCGGTTAAAAAGCTCACCATAGACCAGCTCTCCAAAATATATACAGGCAAGATAACAAACTGGAAACAGATGGGCGGCAGGGATGAGAAGATAGTCCCGCTCTCCAGGGATAAAAGCAGCGGCACGCACGATTTCTTTCTTGAACACGTGCTCCGGCAGGGCAACCCCCGCGGGCAGGAGGAGTATGCAGCCGATGTGCTTATGCTTGTCTCTTCTACCGCCATTGCAAGCGAAGTATCTGCAAACAAGGGTTCAATAGGCTACGTAGGGATGGGTTTTGCAGATAAATCAAAACACACGGAGGTTGCTGTTGCAAAGAGCGCTGCATCCCCGTACATGGAACCTACGGAATCTAACATACTAAACAAGACCTACCCAATAGCCCGGCCGCTCTACTTCTACACGCCCGGTAAGCCGGAGGGGGATGTAAAAGGTTTTATTGATTTTGTGCTAAGTGATGAAGGCCAGCGCATAGTTAAAAAGAAAGAGTTTGTTCCGGTGAGAAGCCTAAGTTAGGCCCGGCTGTAAGGAGATCTTTGTGAGCGTTACAGAATACAGCAAAGAAAAAGAATATGTAAAGCCCAAAATTAAACGCAGGCGGTTCTCTTTTCTGGAATGGCTGATGGAGAAGATTATAGTAATAAGCGGCAGCCTAACCATTATTATAGTCTTTTTAATCTTTGCCTTTCTTTTAAAGGATGCCTACCCTACATTTGCAACAGAGGCGCCGGGAAAGCTTCTTTTTGGCAGGGAGTGGTATCCGCTCTCCGGCATCTTTGGGTTCCTGCCGCTTATACTTGGTTCTCTGCTTGTTACTGCCGGAGCTGTGGTTGTGGGGGTTCCGGTGGGCGTGGCGGCGGCAATCTACATAGGGGAGGTGGCCTCTCCAAGAGTCCGGGAGATATTGAAACCCGCCGTTGAGACGCTTGCGGCAATCCCTTCTGTTGTAATAGGATTCCTGGGGCTGGTGCTGCTGGCGCCGTTTTTGCAAAAAATTCTTAATCTTCCCACAGGGCTTACTGCATTTACGGGTTCGGTAATGCTGGCTTTTATGGCAATGCCCACCATTATCTCTATCTCAGAGGATGCCCTGCATGCCGTCCCGCAGGATTTTAGAGCCGCCTCCCTTGCGCTTGGCGCAACCCGGTGGCAGACAATTTCAAGGGTTGTGTTCCCTGCTGCAAAGAGCGGGATACTGGCCGCCGTAATGCTTGGGATAGGGCGCGCCATAGGAGAGACTATGACCGTGCTCATGGTTACGGGGAACGCCGCTGTTATCCCCCGCAGCCTCTTTCAGCCGGTTAGAACCATGACCGCCACCATTGCGGCGGAGATGGGCGAGACGGTGCAGTACGGGGCGCATTACCATGCGCTCTTTGCAGTGGGAATGGTACTCTTTCTTATTACATTTCTTATAAACCTTGCAGCCGATGTGGCGCTTCAGAGGGGCAGGAGATAGCAGTTGAACAGACTATTATCAGAAAAGATTGCATTCTTTCTTCTCAGGGCGGCCGGATTTGTGGTTATCCTTCCGGTGGTGATTGTTGTTTACCTGCTTGTAAGCAGGGGGTACAGCGCCATCTCCTGGGACTTTTTTACGCAGATGCCCAGAGACGGCATGACAAAGGGCGGAATCCTCTCCCCAATTGTGGGTACGCTCTACCTTATGGGCACCACCACGGCTATTGCGCTCCCTCTTGGAATTCTCTCTGCAGTGTATATCTCAGAGTACGCCCGCCCCGGACTGCTCTTAAGGCTTATACGGCTTGCCATTGTAAACCTTGCCGGTGTTCCTTCCATTGTATACGGGCTCTTTGGTTACGGGGTGTTTGTGCTCCTGCTAATTAAGGTGGAGTGCATTCTGGCCGGTGCGCTTACCCTTGCAATAATGACTCTCCCCGTAATTATTGTTGCTACGGAGGAGGCGCTTAACTCCGTCCCGCAGGGGTTCAGGGAGGCCAGTCTTGCACTTGGCGCAACCCGGTGGCAGACGGTGCGCAAGGTGGTGCTGCCCAGCGCGCTCCCGGGGATAATAACAGGCGGAATTCTTGGGATAAGCCGCGCAGCCGGGGAGACGGCGCCCATCCTGTTTACGGTGGCGGCCTTCTACATGCCCAGGCTCCCGGATTCTGTTTTTGATAAGGCCATGGCGCTGCCCTACCATCTGTTTATTATGTCTACGCAGGTACCAAACGCCCCGCTCCGCGTGCAGTGGGGCACGGCGCTCACCCTGCTTCTAATTGTGCTTGGAATGAACCTTGTTGCCTCGGTCATCCGCGGGTACTATAGGAGGAAAAGGACTTGGTAATGGTTTTAAAACCGGCATCCGACAAAGAATTTGAGCTGCAGGAAGAGCACCCCACCCTTATATCCGTAAGGGATCTGCATCTATACTACGGGGATTTTCATGCTTTAAAAGGGATTACCATGAATATCCGGGAGAGGCAGATCACCGCGCTTATAGGGCCGTCCGGGTGCGGAAAATCTACGTTCCTCCGGTGCATAAACCGCATGAACGATCTTATCCCCAACGTTAAGACCCTGGGAGAGATAAATATTCACGGGCAAAACGTGCTTGATCCATCTGTAGATGTAGTGGAGCTTAGAAAGCGGATAGGCATGGTCTTTCAACGGCCCAATCCGTTCCCAATGTCTATCTTTGAAAACGTGGCATACGGCCCAAGGATACACAATCTCTTCAGGGGCCGGGAACTTGAGGAGCGCGTAGAAAAGAGCCTGCGCCAGGCCGCGCTCTGGGATGAGGTGAAGGATAAGCTTAAAAAGAGCGCCTTTGAACTCTCCGGCGGGCAGCAGCAGCGGCTCTGCATAGCCCGGCTGCTTGCCGTGGAGCCGGAGATTCTGCTTATGGATGAACCGGCATCCGCCCTTGACCCTATCTCTACATTAAAGATAGAAGACCTTATGCGCGAGCTTGCCAGGGAGTACACAATTGTAATTGTCACCCACAATATGCAGCAGGCGGCCCGCGTTTCAACCTGCACAGGCTTCTTCCTTATGGGAGAGTTGATAGAGTTTGATAGCTCAGATAAAATCTTTACCACTCCATCTGACAAGCGCACGGAGGATTATGTCACCGGACGGTTTGGCTAAAAATATATAAGGAGAATAGAATGCCGGATTCTGTACGCGTTGTTTTTGCAGACCAGATAAACGCCCTTGAGCAAGATGTTTTAAAGATGGCTAGCGTAGTGGAGCAGATGCTTCATAAATCTATAGAGGCCCTTACATCCCAAAACAAAGAGCTCTCTGACCAGGCAATTGCCATGGATGACGTGGTGGATGATTATAACCTCTCCATAGAGAACGACTGCCTTAGGCTCCTTGCGCTTCAGCAGCCCATGGCAAGGGACCTTAGAACCATTGCCGCCACCATGAAGATTATAACGGATATAGAGCGGATGGGGGATTATGTTGTAGATATTGCAAAAACTGCAAAACGTCTATGCATCCGCCCGCTCTCCGGGTCTTATGTATACATACCGCAGATGGCCGGACTTGTAGAGCAGATGCTTCGGGAGGTGCTTGAGGCCTTTGTAAGCCGTGACCTTGAGCTTATCCAGCGGATGATAGAAGATGATGATAAAGTTGACCACCTGAACAAAACAGTCTACCGCGAACTTGTAGAGATGATGAAGAACGACCCTTCTATTATTGACCAGGTAATCCCGCTTATTATGATTGCCAGATACCTTGAACGCCTTGCAGACCACGTAACAAACGTGGGCGAGCGAGTGCATTACATGGAGACGGGAGAGATGCGCGAGCTGCACGTTTAGCAGAACTATCTTGCTCTTCTGCAGGAGGAACGCTCTATAAGGTAGGGATCAATCTTTACCTTTACCATTTGGTGTTTGCTGTTGTTAAAGGCATCAACAAACACCTCCCCGGCAGTCTGGGCCAGCTGTGATATGGGGAAGGCTATGGATGTAAGCGGAACGGGCAGGTAATCCATTATGGGAAGCCCCTCTGCGCCTATAAGGGAGATATCCGCCGGGATGCGTATGCCCAGCTTTATGCAGCCCTTCATTGCACCGGCGGCGGTAAGATCGTTTGTTGTCATAACGGCGGTGCACTTCCCCGGGGAGATCAGCCCTTCCATGACTATCCTGTATCCCTTTTCAGAATCATCCGCACCGTCTTTAATCCAGGCAAAACTATCGTCCGATGTCTTAAGCCCGGCATCCGCCATAGCCTTCTCAAAGCCCCGTGCCCTATCTGCCGCAACGCCCCTGGCGGTCTTTTTTGAGAGCAGGTAGCAGATCTTTCTGTGGCCAAGCTTTATAAGGTATTCCGTAGCCATATAGCCCACATCAAACCTATCTATGTATACCTGGTCTATAGGAGCGCTTGCAATCTTATCCAGGCTGAGCACTGTAACGCCCCTCTTTTTAAGCATCATCAAGTATTCAATAGCTGCAGGGTTGTTATCGCTTATTTCAGATATAATAAGTCCTTCCGGGCTGATTGCCGTTATGTTTTCCAGAAAGGCGCGCTCGTTCCCCCTATCCCAGCTGAAGTCAAACATGTGGACGCGGTAGCCCTGCCTGGTGATGGAATCTGCAACCGCGCTCTGCCGCATCTGCCTTATAGGGAAGCCCGCGGGGGAGGCGGCAATGGCAACTATTCCCGTCTTGCCGCTTCTAAGCGCTCTGGCAATAATATTGGGCTGGTAGCCAAGGGATTCGGCTATCTTTATTATTTCCTTCTGGGTGGAGGGCTTTATGCGTGAAGCATCGCCCTGCCCCCGGAGCACTGCGGAGACGGTGGATACGGCAAAGCCGGAAGCCTTTGCAATTGTCTGTAAAGTAACGTGCTGCATAGTAAAACCATGGTATAGTAAAAAATGAGCTTCTGTCAATACGTATGCTTGATAAGCATATTGCCGCCAAGGCAAAGGGCGACAAATCCCCCGGTGCGATACTTCGGTCGCAGAGTGCGAAGCACGCCGCTGCCGAAGCTTAATATGGCGGGCACAAATACCATCCCTGCGGAATAGCAAAATATCCTCCTCCGCAGATAATGCTTTGCTTGCATTAAGCCCTATACTAATCTTTGCGGAAGGATGGCTCCGGTATGCCGTGAACCAGGTCTGCGGGTCTAACCGGCAGACCGGTGCGTATGGATTGGTTGGCGGCAATACCCGTAAGTATAGACCATGCGCCGTCGCCCAGTCCGGCCGCCCGCTTAAGCGGGTCCTTGGGGGCGTTGGGATTAAAGATATCCGCCAGAAGCGGATCATCCCCGCCGCCGTGCCCGCCCCTTGCCTCCGGGATGGGGAGCGCATAAGGCTCTGCAAAGTGCGGGTGCACAGTTACGCTTGTCCCCTTCTTTATAAGCTCCCCGGGGGTGCTGCCGTCTCCGTTTATATATACGCGTTCAACACAGGTATGCTCCAGGCGCCCCAAAGTCCCGTTAAAGCTTATGGAGTAGCCTTCCCAGGGCGTAAAGGCATTTAACGCATAGCTCATCATAACCCCGGTATCATACCGCACAGTTGCGTTCATGCTGTCTTCTATGCCAATCTCTTCGTCAAAGACGCACAGATCCCTCTGGTAACCATCGTACTTTTCTGCATCCAGATAGAGCGATTTAAGGTCCGGGTTGGCCTCAATATCAAGGTAGAACTTGCATTTTTTGCTCTCCGGGCAGTTGCGGCAGCGTTTGCCCCGGTTTTTAAGACCATACCGCTCTGCCTGGGCGGGGGTGTAGAACTGCCTCCCCGCTATGCAGTATACCTCTTCCGGTACGGCGGCTATCCACCAGTTGACAAGATCAAAATGGTGGGTGGCCTTGTGCACCAGCAGCCCGCCGCTATTCTCCTTCTGCCGGTGCCATCTTCTAAAGTAATCTGCACCATGGCTGGTGTTAAGGTTCCAGAAGAAATCCACAGAGAGGATATCCCCTACAGCGCCGTCCATAAGCGTCTGTTTAACAAGCGCCCGCACCGGCGAATACCGGCAGTTGAAGGTGACTTTAAGATTGCGGCCCGTGCGCCCCACGGTGTCTATAATCTTCTGGCAACGCTGGCTGTCTATGGTCAGGGGTTTTTCGCATATTACATCGCATCCGGCGTTCATTGCGCGTATTATATACCCATCGTGCGCAGAATCCATACAGGTTACTATTACCGTATCCGGCTTCTGCTCCTCAAGCATAAGGTCAAACTGATCCGCTGTGTACGTCTTAACCGGGGAGACCGGCTTATACTCCGGGAAGTGCGCATCCCCTTCTGTAAAACGCTTGTTCCTTATATCCATCCTGTGCCGGTTTGTATCGCACAGGCCTGCAAGCTGGCAGTATTCCGGGTACTTGTGCTTTATGGCATCGGAGTACATATAGCTCCGACCGCCGATACCTACCTGAACATAACGTTTTTTCATTACACTGGAACCTTTCCCCGGCGCTTGCCGAATATTGTTTTAATTGCTATACCTTTACTGGTGCAGCAAACTCCCTGCTCTCATTCCACTTGCTGGGTAGCCGGTGGAATTTTATTATAGCATTGCAGTAACGATATAGCAACTAGTTTTTTCAGACGTTTTTTGCAGTAAATACCTGCCTTTGTTCCCATGCTGACAGACCCTTAGCTCATCAACCGGGAGGGGGGAATTACTCATCCGGCCGGAAATTGCACGGTTTGGGCATGCTGGCAGACAAAAATTACGCAAAGCCTGTTGACAAAAAGTGCGCTGTGTAATATCATGGCAATAACGATACAGCAAACGCTCAACAAGGCTATAGCCTTGGGGTATCGTAATTCATCCCAGAAGCCGGGATAGTACACAGCCGATATACTTTTCACCAACGGCCAGCAAGTTATGTTTACTTATGTTAACTCAGTCTGTAACTACAATGGAGGTACGTTATGAAGAAAAAAGGATTCACCTTAATTGAGTTGCTTGTTGTTATAGCTATCATTGCTATACTTGCCGCCATTCTTTTCCCTGTCTTTGCAAAGGCGCGTGAAAAGGCCCGGCAGTCCACCTGTGCAAGCAACCTCAAGCAACTGGGCATAGCCTTTATGAATTACATGCAGGACTATGACGAGACGATACCGTACTCTTATCTTCCCGGAGCTGGATATCCCTGGTTCAGGCAGATTCCCCCCTATATCAACAACAGCAATGCCGCTCACTGGGATAAGCTGGGCGTCACCCGCTGCCCGAGCGATATAGATTACAAGGATCAGGTGAACGGGAGTCCTTCCCTGCATGCATGCAGCTACGCGATGAACTCAAGCCTCTCAAACAAGGCTCTGGCGAAGGTAGCCGCCCCCAGCGATACGCTTCTGCTGGTAGATGCCATACATACAACATCAAGTATTATCTATGCTGTTTACGGCCCATGGGGGGCAGCCGGCAATAACTACTATGCAGGCATAGCCCAAACCCGGCACAGCGATGGGTGCAACATAGCGTACCTTGACGGGCACGTGAAATGGATGAAGGGGCCTATCCCTGCAACCGGTTCTCTCTGGCAATAGAGATATTTTATAAATGGTTGAATACGCCTACATTACAAGGAGGGTGCAATTGATACGTCGTTTTGTGCTTGTGACCTGTCTTATTCTTATCTCCCTGCCTGCGTGTGCCGGCAACTTGAACATGCGCGCAATATGGGGACATGGTATAAATGAATGGGACACATCTACATGGAGTAAAATAGCGGATGCGGGAGTAAACACCGTGGCTGTCCCTGCAATGTACAAGAGGGACAGGAACGTGTTCTGGTATGACAATGCCGCTTCTACAAATGAGTTAAAACGCCTGGCGGATGTAGCCGGCAGCTGTGGGATGCGCCTGCTTCCCACACTCTCCCTTGGCTACAATGCAAGGTACATGTACCCCAAGGTATTCAACCATACAGTAACCAGAAAAGGGACTATAGAGACCGGGCTGCCCTGCCCGCTGGACCAAAGCTTCTGGGATGACTTTGTAATAAAGGGCGCATGCACCATAGCAAAGTATTCCAAGCAGAAGCGCTCAATCAGCGGAATCCACTTTGATACGGAGCAGTACGGCGGGAGAGAGACTTCCGGCGCAGTCAGCGATATATACTGCTTCTGCGATAACTGCTTTGCAGGCTTCCTTGCCGCAAAAAAGCTGCCCAAGATGGATTTGCCGGCAGGCGAGCGGTACTCCTGGCTTAAGGAAAACGGGCACATTGATGATTACTACAACAGGCTGCAGCAGCGGGCGGAGGCTCTGGCCGCCAAGCTAAGGCGGGAAGTGGATGCAATAAATCCCAGCCTCTTCATCAGCTACTACCTGTTTACGGACAGCTGGTACTACCGCGGGCTGGCCAAAGGACTCTACAAAAAAGGCATGCCCCTGCCCATCTTTGACGGCTCATCCTACTACGGATACCTCAACGGGCGCGGAGATGACGTAGTCAGCCCTATTAAAAAACACAACCCGGAGGTTGTGTACGTGCCAGGGTTCTATACAAAAGGCATAGCCGCCTCCAGAATAAAGGGCAACTGTCTTTTAGCTTTAAGGAATGACGGCGGCTACTGGATATGGAATGAAGCCATACCCTTCCCATCGTATTATCTGGAGGGCATAAAGGCGGCTAATCAGCTTGTGCAGAGCCGGATTCCCTCCAAGTTTGACTTCGGCACCGATACCTCGCCCGTTGCCCCGGGATACACGGGGGTAACGCCCGGCACTATATATACCACCTCCACCGGGTACGGCTGGAAGGATACAGCGCCTTCAGCCGCTTATCAGGAGTTTGCGTATCCCTCTGATCCGCTTGTAAACGATACGGCAGAGGCCGGCGCCGGTAAGAAAGCCATATTTAGAGTAGACCTTCCCTCTCCGGGGAAGTATGAAATAAAGCTTCACGTGGGCCTTAAGCATGACAGGGAGTGGCGCCCGCATACAATGGTGGATGTAAACGGCACTCGCGTGCTTTCCGGCATAACAGCCACCTCCGGGATGGTGCTCCCTGTGCGTGCCGTGGTTGATGTAGACCGGCCCTACGTTGAAGTGGCGGTCTACTCCGGACGCGGCACAGGGCGGGCATCCGTAGCCTCTCTTGAGGTTAAACCGGCCACGGGGGATACCCTCTCCACCAGCACGGCAACCCCTAACAGGGGAATACCGGACTGGGCAAAAAAGAACAAGTTCCGCATGATCTACGGCGGATACCTGCACTACTACACATCCGATCTATGGAACAAACAGCTCCCCGTTATGAACATAAACGCAGTGGGCACCAAGCTGGATGATAAAATAGCGGAGTACTGCAGAAAGAACAAGCTGAAGATCGTACAGATAAAAGGCTGGGGGGCGGACGAATCTTACACACTTATTGCCCACAAGACAAGAAAGGTTGTCTACCTGACCGGCAAAGCGGATGTAAAGCCGTGCCCGCTCAACCCGGAACTCTGGGACGAGATGGTAGTAAAGGATGCCATACGTTACATAAATGCAGCAAAATCCTGGGGAGTAAAGCTTACCGGTTACGTGCTTGATATGGAGATGTACGGCTCCAGATACGGCGATGTATACTGCAATATGAACTGTTTCTGCGAGCACTGCTTTAACTCTTTCTTTAAATCCAGAAAGCTTGTTGCTCCCGCCGTGGGCGCAGCAGAGCGGTACGGATACCTTAAGAATAACAGGCTCCTACAGGATTACTACAAATATCTTGAAGATGAAATGGCCCGCATAACAGCCGGTGTGCGCGTAAAGATACACCGCGTGCAGCCGGACCTGATACTCGGTTTTATGCAGTATAACAATACCTGGTGCCTGCGGGGGATGGCCCGCGGACTCTCATCTGCAAGCATGCCCGTCTTTGTAAAGTCAGAGAGCGAGTATGACGGCTATGGGTTCTCCGCATCAGATATGTGCGCGCACTTTAAATCTTACGGCGCCAACGCCATCTACATGCCGGGAATCTCTGCAGATACCCTTGCACCCAACAACCTCTCTGCAAACATATATAATGCAGCTGTAGACGGTGCCGGATACTGGGTATTTGGACTCAGGCCGGATCTGGATGCCATGAATGCCATCACCCTGGCCAACAATGAGCTGGATAAAAAGCTTGCAAACAAAGCCTACACAAGCAAGCTTACCGTAGACCCGTCCCTGCCCATAAAGCCGGCCAACTGGAGGAGCGTGGGCAGCGATACCGCCATAGAGCGGAAGAACCCGGATGCCCATGCCACAAACCTGGTTGCCATCCCGGAGTTCAAAAACGCGGTGTATAAGCTGGACTTTGGGACGCCCGGCTCGCCCGTTAAAGCCGGCTACACCCCGGTCTACTCCAACACCATGTTCGACGACGCCCAAGGGTACGGATGGGTCACCCCGCCCTACCACAGCCTGGACAGAGATTTTTCCAAACCGCTTGACGATCTTACGCGTGACGGCATAGTTACACTGGGCAGGCAGATATTCCGCCTTAAAGTGGCCCCCGGCAAGTACGCGGTGACGGTAATTCTTGGCGATATGAACCCAAGGGAACCTCGCCCGTACCAGAACGTATACATCCAGGGGAAGCACATGGTTAAGGATGTGCTCACAAACGGCGGAGAATACAGAGTTTTCCGTCTGCCCGCAGAAGTCAGCAAAAAGTACCTGGACGTTACATTTGCATCCGTAAGAGAACAGCTCTACACCAGCGTCCTGGGGATAGTGGTGGAAAAAGAGCATTGATTTCCGCAAAATACAGATTCGGGAGGATGATTATGAGAAAAGGCCTTGCATTTAATACTTGTCTTACGCTGATTGTTGCAGCAGCGCTCTGCGTGGGGTTGATGCTGCCCTGCACGGCACAGACAAGATCTATCACAATGGAGAACTCCAACCTGTTTGCAAACGGTGATTTTGAGTATCAGTCGCTTGGATTAGAGATTCTTAACAGAGATTGCGGCACGTGGAGTTTTGACGAATCAATTGCAAATACGGGCAGGAGATCGCTCCGGTTAAGCCCGTCCAATTCTGCATATCCTAAAATCTTCTATGCCCAAACGCGGTTTACCAATATAAAAGGGCATTACTACTTTGAAGGCTACCTCAGAATAGATGAGGCGTACAAGGGGAGCATGCCTCAGTTTGCTCTAAACGTATTCCCCGTCGATTCAAAGGCCGGGGAGCGGCAGTACATAACCCTGCAGCTTCCAAAAGATACAAAGCCCGGCACGTGGGTAAAGCTGCAGAAAGAGCTGGAGGCTCCCGTTGATTCCACCATATACATGCAGATTACCACTTCCGGCAGCAGCGGCTCCGTCTGGATGGACGGCCTGTTTATGACAAAGGTTGCGGGCAAGCTCTCCCCCGGAGAGAACCCCCGGCTGCGCACCATAAAGGTCTCCGCAGAGAACTTTGTGAAAAACGGCGGCTTTGAATCCGATGTCTACTGGGATATTGTAAACGCCTCTTCGGGCAAGTATGCATTTGATACCACTGTTCACAAAGAGAGCCCCAGGAGCTTAAGACTCTCTCCCGTAAAATCTACCTACGGCTCTATATTCGCCGCTCAGCAGAGGCTGGTTCTTCCGGCTGGAGAGTACTATTTTGAGGGATTCTGCCAGGTGGATGAAGAGTACATAAGCCAGGTTCCCAGCATGAGCATGGGCGTAAGTCCAAAGAAGCCGGACGAGTTTAAGCGCTTCTATCCCAGCTTCCGGCTTCCGGCAGACTTAAAGCCAAACGAGTGGGCCAAGGCAAGCGGATTGGTAGAGATCCCCGCAGAGGCAGTGGTCTACCTGCAGCTCTTCACCTACGGCGGCACCGGCTCCGCCTTCTTTGATGATATATTCTTAGGCAAGGTGCAGCAGTAGCAACACGTTCATACTACACAACAGAACAGTAAATCCCGACGAACGGCTTCCTTTAAGAGGCCGTTCGTCCTTTTAAGGAAAGGCTGAAGCAGATATGGCAAAAAATTTGTTGGGAGAGATGGGAATGCTCAACCGGGAAGGCACCTTCCAAAACTCATCTAAAGATTGGGCGGTGGAAGAGCTTGCCAATGACCTACGGCTCCCGCAGGGCTGGCAGAGCAGCCGCATAACCCTGCGCGCCCGAGCCAATGCAGCTGCGGGCGATCTCATATGCAGCCGCCTCCCCATAAAGAGCCTTCAGGAGATGCTTGGCGCGCAAAGACTCTCCATGCTGGTAAACTCCGTAACATCAATAATGGGTACCGCCGGAGTGACAAGAGTGCCGCAAGAAGGCGGCCCGCTCCCCGGAGAGCCTAAACCGGCAAGCTCCTGGTGGACGGTTCTTGGCGGGGCGGACGCGTATATCTTCATCGGATTCTTAACCCCGGTGCACCACCGCACGTTTATCAGAGAGAACGGCGGATTCATAGAGGCGGGCTGCCACACAGACCGTCCCCTCACTCCCGGGGAAGAGTTTGAAGGGGATACGCTTGTATGGAAGATTGCAGACTCCCCGTACGCGCTCCTTGAAGAGTTTGGAGATTTATGCAGCAAGAGGGAGCCGGGACGCACCTCCCAAAGCCGCCCTGCAGCCTGGAACTCCTGGGACTACTACTTCACCCTGTTCACAGAACGCCACCTGGATGAGCAGCTTAAGATCCTGCAGAGCGCAAACCGCAGGCTTCCGCAGCCGGTGGAGCAGGTTGTGCTGGATATGGGGTGGTCAACATCCTGGGGGGATTGGTTTGAAAACGGGCGTTTCCCCTCCGGCATGAAGGGCGTTGCAGATAAAATAAAGGCCGCCGGATTCACCCCCGGCGTCTGGCTATGCCCGTATCTTGGGCAGGACACCATCTACTACGGCCGTCCGCAGATATGCGTAAGGGATAAGGAAGGGATAACGCGTATTGGAAGCATAGGCGGATTAAGCTGCATCCGCATAGACCCCACAAACCCGGAGGGCGAGCAGTTTTTGCGTGACACCTTCACCAGCCTGAAGGAAGCAGGGTTTGCCTATTTCAAGCTGGATTTTCTGCACTACCTGGTAACAGTGCCGGGGGAGCACCGATTCTATAAAAACAATATGGGACGCATAGATATTGTGCGTCACGGCCTTAAGATAATAAGAGAGGCAATAGGGGAAGATTCCATCCTGCTTGCGTGCGGGTGCCAGCCGGAAGCCTGCATAGGCATAGCGGACTACTGCAGAATAGGCGGAGACACCAGCACATACGTCTCCACCACAAAGATACTCACCCAGTTTCTGGCAGGCAGGTACTGGATGAACAACCGCCTCTTTACATCCGACCCGGATTTCCTTATAGTCAGAGGAGACGCCACGGCTTTTGACCCGGAATACCATCACAACCCTTACCACGAGCCGGAGAGCGACCCCACCAAGAGCCGTTCCGGGGCGCCCTGGTCCACCCTGGGAGAACCCAGGCTCTGGGCGACGCTTGTGGGAATGTCCGGCGGGATAGTCACCCTCTCAGACCATGTTGGAAAGCTGAACGCCGCCGGAATGGATATGGTGGCGCGTACCATGCAAAACTGCACCACGGAAGCCGCCCGCCCGCTGGACCTTATGGAGAGCATATACCCGCATATCTGGTTGCGGGAAGGGGAAAGGCCCGCGCTTGCCGTGCTTAACCTCTCCGGCGAACCCCAAGAATTTGAACTCCCTGCCGCAAGGTTCCCGGAACTGGCACAGTTCATTGGGTGCAAGGACATATGGGGGCACGAAGACATAATCAAAAAGGACGGTAAACTGACGGTCTCCCTGCCGCCGTACGATGCAGCCTGGTTTGTGAAGTAAAAAAGTAAGGGCAGAGGAATAATCCCCTGCCCTTACTATAAAATTGGTAGCGCCAGGGGGAGTTGAACCCCCGCCGCGGCCTTGAAAGAGCCGTGTCCTAACCGTTAGACCATGGCGCCACAGGTGCACTTAAGCATCAGAATTGTACCAGATTACTACGGAAATTGCAATACCTGCCGTGCGCCAAATGTTATGCTTTTTACCAGGGGCTACTTCACCCGGGTAAGAAACATCTGTGTTATGTAAAACTCGCCTTTGGAATTAATGCAGGCGCCCACGCCTATGCTTTTATATCTTGGCTCAAGAATATTCTTGCGGTGGAGCGGGCTATTCATAAGCGCCGTGTGCCCGCCGCTTACATCCACCCTTGAGCAGTAATAAAGGTTCTCCCCAACAAGCGCCCAGGCTGGACGCGCCTTAACCTCTGCAAGATACCTGTCCAGCGCCGTAGCCAGCCCCGGAGTAGGCGAGTTGTGAGAAAAATATTTTTTATCAGACATCTCCTTGCTGTGCCCCCTGGCAACTTTTATAAGCAAAGGGTCCACGGAAAGCTTGGAGAGCCCCTGTTTTGCCCGCTCCGTATTTACCAAATCTACAAAGCGCAACTCTTCCGGCGTCATGGCAACCTTCGCATTCTCTTGCGGGGTTCCGCCTGCTGTGGGGGCGGTATCTGCATATACGGCCATAGATAAAAGAAGAAAAAAGACGACAAATGCTGCAAACCTTTTCATACGCCAACTCCGGTTCTGGAGAAATTTATCTCTTGCAGTAGTCTTGACCCTGCCGCCCACCATGGCAGATAGGACAGGCAGAAGCAAAACAAAGAGGTAGCCTATTATAGATGAGCTGGCAGCATTATGTCAAAGTATAATATATGGCTAGTATGTTTACACCTATAGCGGCCACTTGCCTGTAGAAGCCTGATATCTATATAAGAATGAGGTAGATGAGTAATCCATTGCAGACGCAGAAAGGCCGGATGCCGGATTTATCCAGCCTGCCCATGAAGGTTTAATCCTGGGGTGCGCTCCTATCCCGGATTAGTCGAGCGGCTCACCAAATTATGGCGGATGATACTTCGGTCGCAGAGTGCGAAGCACGCCGCTGCCGAAGCCTTGTTAACCATTAAAACTTTTTTGGTGAAGTACTTGGCTTTCACCGAATGACTGGTTCTCCGGAGGCACTCCGCCAGCACACCAAGGGTGATGATGGATACGCTGTAGCTATTCCTCTGCCCTGGGCTTCGGCAGCGTCGCCTTCGGCTCTGCGACCGAAGTATCGCACCGGGGGTTGATGCGCCTTGCTCAAGCCTGCCCGCGGGTTTAAGCCCGGGGTGTACTGCCTGCTCATCCAAAGCACGTTTTATGCAGCGCTACTCAGAGGTCTTTTTGTGGAAGCGTCTCTTAAACATGGAGACGGCGTACTGCATCTCTTCAATCCTTAATAATGAGGATGCCGCTGCATAAACAGCCGTCCCCAATCCTCCTGCTACAAGGATCTCCAGAATAGTGGCGGCCACCTTGTTGGCAAGCATAAGCCGCGCAAAAGGAGCAAAGGATTGCATCTGTCCGTAGGCAAATCCGGTAAAACCGGCCATTATGGCTGAAGCCAGCATCATTTTGCCTATGGAGGTTACAATCCGCCGGCCGTCTATCCCCCCTGTACGCCGGCTTAAAAGCCACATAAGAAGCCCCGTGTGGGCAGATGCAGCCAGTGTGGTGGTAAGGGCCAAGCCGGCTGGCGCTTCAGGGAGCTTTGCCCAGGGAGTACGCATAAAGATAACGTTCATAATAACAAAGAGTACTGTTGCCAGGGTACCGGAGAGAACAACAGTCAGCGTATCATGCAGAGCATAAAATCCCCGGGCAACTACGGCCTGTATGCTCCACACAAATACCCCGGCGCAGTAAAAGACAAGCGCCACAGCCGTGATATAAGTATCGTGCGGGGTGACAAGCTTTCCGTGCTCAAACACAAGCCTCACTATGGGAGTGGCCAGCACCATCATAAGCACGGATGCTGGGAGCGTTAGAAAGACAATTCCGCGGATACCCTGGCTAAGTTGAACCCGGTAATCATCCCACAGGCTCTTTGCAGCAAGAGCGGAGAGCGTGGGAAAGACCGCCGTGCCAAAGGCCTGTCCAAAGACACCGTAGGGCACCTGCATAAGCCTGTTTGCATTATCCAGCGCCGTTACCGCCCCCACGGCAAGGAACGTGCCAAAGAACTTGTTAATCTGAACATCCAACTGAGGAAGGGAGAGTCCTAGTATCACCGGGAGCATAAGCAGAAAGACCTTTTTAACTCCCTCATGCCGAACATCAAGTGATGGGGTAAAACGCATCCCCATCCTCTTCATAACAAGAAGCTGCAGGCAGAAGTTCCCCAGAAACGCGCCTATAAGCGCCCCCCAGGAGTAGCCGGAGACTACCCTTGTCCCCACCCGCAGGACGTGCGATATATCCACCTGCCCCACCACAGATGCAAGCTCTGCCGGAGTGGCGGTTGGAGAGAAGTAAACATGCATGGCCTGTACTATCTCCGGGCGCGAAAGGTACTGTATATCTGCTCTGTGGAAATGCGCCGTAATAAGCCCGCCCGCAATTATCCCCACGTTATAGATGAGCGGGCCGAGCGCCGGGGTCAGAAAATGGTTCCTGGCGTAGAGGGTACCCATCATCAAGCCGCCTAAAAAGAAGAAGGCCTGTGCGGGCAGGATAATCCTTGTAAGGTACGCCATCTCCTTTACCTGCTCCGGCCTGAACCCCGGAGAGACTAATCTTGACAGCGGCACTGCAAAGATCTCTCCCAAAACAATAAATACGGAAGCCGCCAGCATGGCCACGCAGGCTATAACGGAGAAGGTCTTCCAGGCATCCTCTTCCCTGCCCTCCGCCAGGTACCTTGTGAACACGGGAATGAACGCAGAAGAGAGCGCTCCGCCTGCAATAAGAAAGTAGAGCATATCCGGGATAATGAAGGACTGCTTGTAGATATCTGTGAGGGCGCCCCGCCCAAAATAGTAGAGCAGCAGAGATTCCCTCACAAACCCCAGGAGGCGTGAAAGAAGGATGGTCACTATCATAAGGCCCGTGGCTGCTGCCACCACCCGGCTTGTTGACCTGACCGGACGGGATTCTGTATCTGGTACTTCTGTATTTGTAAGTTCGCTCAATCCTGCAGTCTTTCTTTCCGGCATTGCCAAAGGAGTGCTTGTGCGGGGCGGCTGGGGGCAAAAAGCTTCCGCATTTGTATTTTTACGCAAAAACAACCACATTAAGTATAAGAATCCAATCAAAAATTGTCAAACTGTTTGACATATCTGTATTATTCGCTATAATAGCAGTTGATGGGCTGCCTGTAATTCAAGCAGTAGGTTAACTGCTTGTAGTATAAGCAACCTTTTACATGCATCCAAAGGGGATGCCGGAAGGCGAAACATGGACAGCCTCCGTGCAATCCCATGAGAGATGCATACAAAAAAACGGAGGGAAAGAGTAATGAAAAAAGTCACACTGTTTCTTATGTGCGCACTTCTCATGGTCTGCGTAGCAGGCATGGCTTGTGCCGCGCAGGACCTCACCGGAAAGACAGAGGTCAAGGGTTCACTGGAATGGAATAACACCGGTTCCAGCGCAGTTTTTGGCCTGGGCGTTGAGCTTGGTAAGTTCATGACCCCTAACTGGGAGCCCAGAATCGGGCTGGATTTCGCCAATGTTTCAGCAGGCGGCGAGAACATCACCCAGTGGAGCATCACCCCTAGCGTGTCTTACAACTTCACTAACGTAAATACTCCCGGCATGCTTCCTTACGCAGGTATAGGTTTCTCCTATGTAAACACCTCTGCCGCAGGCGTAAACGGCGGCCTTGGCGCAGTGCTGTATGCAGGCTCCAGGTTCTTCATAGGCAACTCCACCGACAGGGCAGTCTTTGCTGAGTACCGTGTAACCACCAAAACCGGTGATATTGCGGAATCCAACGGACTTTCGGCAGGGTTCCTGGGCCTGTTCTAGTATTTCACCAGGTAATACTTTAGCCGCAGAGTGCTCCGGTACGCTGCTGCAAAAGTACTAAGCAATACAGAATCCTGAAGAGGGAGGCGTTATGCCTCCCTCTTTTTTATAGCAGCAGCCCGCATCCGGCAAGCCAGAAAAAGAGAAAAAGAACTTGCTATTCTCCCGCAAACCTGTTATACTGGTTTGCCTGAGATGGCATTAACCGTATGATGGTTCAATATGCTTACTTTTTGAGATAGTTACGATTTGGGGGTGAACTCTCTTGCCAAACATAAAGTCAGTGGTCAAGGATGTTAAAAAGTCTCGCGAGCGGCACGCTAGGAATGTGGCGGCAAAATCCAAGATCAAGACATTTGTGAAAAGTGCCAAGGCCGCAATTGCATCCGGCGATGCAGAGGCCATGGTAAAATCCATCTCTTCCGCAGCCAGCGTTACAGACAAGGCTGCCGAGAAGGGTATAATCCACAAAAACGCGGCGGCGCGGCGCAAATCCCGGCTGATGCGGGCTGCAAACAAGGCACAAGCGGCCCAGTAAACCGCCTTCAGAATAGCTTTTTACAGGAAAACCCCAATCCCTTCCCGGGAGGCGGGTTTTTTTGTGCCCGCCCGGCGCCAACCCTTCAGGCCGCTCACAGGTTTTAAGCCCAGCCCTTTCCCGGAACCGGACAAAGTTTGACAGAGCGGCGTGCGTTACCTATAATGCAACCATACGTTTGTAGATAGATTATCACATCAACACGCCCAGAAAGGAGCGCACCGTGGCCCGTGCCAGGTTTGTTCACACCGCAGATCTTCACCTTGGCAGACCCTTAGGGTTTCTGCCCCCGCAGCTTGCCAACGAACGCAGGCGGGATCAGCGGCGTGCGCTCGCCAAAATTGTGGACACGGCCCTTGAGCGCGGGGCGGATATGCTCCTTGTGGCGGGCGATCTTTTTGATTCCCCAGACCCGGACCCCACGGATGTAGAGGCGGTCATGGTGGAGTTCACGCGTTTCACAGATGCAGGGCGGCTGATCTTTGCCATACCGGGCAACCATGATTACGCGCGGCCAAACGGCATCTGGCAGAGGCTCAGCTCCTCCAAGGTACATGTATTCATGGATACTTCGTGGGATACCGTGCTGCTGGAAGATATGGGCGTGGCCGTCTGCGGCACCGCATTTGAGCGCGGGGGCTCCGGCCGCCGGGCCTTTGACGGGTTCCATACGCCGGACCTGCCCTGCATAGCCCTTGTGCACGCCTCCCTTGAGCACTTTCAGGGGCAGATGAACGGGTACCACCCCTTCTCTGCAGGCGATCTGGAAGCCGCGGGAGTTAACTATGCCGCTCTTGGACACTATCACAGCTGCCAGCCCATAGAGACGGGCAGCGCACTATATGCAGGCTGCTACCCCGGAACGCCAGAGGGGATAAGCTTTGATTCCCCGGAGCTTGGCGACCGGTTTGCAATTTACGGAGAGGTGGAAGACGATGGAAGCGTCACAACTCTGCCGTTAAAGACCAACACCCGCACCATGTTGTCTGCAGATATTGATTGCACCTCCTTTGATACGCAGGGCAGCCTTTTTGATGCCGTCCGTAAATACTGCCAGGCAAACAACCTTGTCCATCTTAAACTCTCCGGCATGCCGGCGGGGGATGTGGCATCGGTGCTGGAAGAACTCTCGGAGCGTTTTAAGGAATCCTGCCACTATATCTCTATAGATACATCCGGGATTCTTGCCTCTTCAGATATTGCAGAGGGCGACCTCACAATCCGCGGCAGATTTAGCAGGCACATGAAAAAGACTATAGAAGAAGCCGCCGACCCGGAGGCAAAAAGGCTCCTTGCACGCGCGCTTGAACTGGGCATAGCCGCGTTCAGAGAGGAGTAAGCCGTGGAGTTTTTAGAACTTGAGCTTGCAAACTTTAAAAGGTTTAAAGAGAAAAAGCTGTCATTTTCCCCCGGGCTGAATCTTATCTTTGGGCCCAACGAATCTGGCAAATCAACCATTTACGAAGCCCTATGCTGCGCCCTTTTTGGCAGAGAACGCGGCAAAGCCGTAGAATCATGGAACGGGAACGATTGCTCCGTTACGCTCGCCTACCTTGCGGACGGCAAAACATATCATCTGGATAGAAGGCTGGCACAGGGCGCCGCCACGCTCTCTACATTTACGGACGGCACCCCTTCAGACACGGTTTCAGGCAAGGATCAGGTGGAAGCGCATATAGCTCTTCACACGGGAATCTCTTCCCGAGGGGTCTTTGAAAACACCGTCTCCGTGCGCCAGCTGGGCATGAGCAAGCTTTCACCATCAGATTTGGAATCTGTGGGAGGAGAGATTGAACGCCTGCTTACAGGCACATCCCACGCCTCTGCAACAGAGATAATAAAACGCCTTGAAGCCTCCCGGGACGCGGTTATAGGCCGCGCCCGCCCCGCCAACCCAAGGGAATACGATACCATTATAGAACGGCTTAGAAGAAGTGCCGAAGACCTTGCCGATGCCCGCCGCTCACGGGATCATATAAAAAACCTTGAAACAGAACAGGCCGCCCTCCAGGATAGGATTGCCTGTGATACGGAGCGGCTTCAGGCAGTGGGCAGCCTGCTTGACAGGCACAAGAGATGGCTGGATCTAAAGAATAGAGAAGGCCGCCTGGATGCACAGCACAAGGAAGTCTTTGCCACCCTCTCCGGGATTAAAAATTCCCTTACAGAGCTCTCTGCCACAAACAAAGAACTCACCTCATATGCAGACCTTGTAGGGAAGGACGAAGAGATTGGGGGGCACCTCTCACGGATAGCCGGTCGCAGAGAAGAGCTTGAAGATAGAATATCAGAACTGGATGCTGCCGGGGAAGATCAGCGCCGTGCCTTTGGGGGCGCGCTTACGCCTGTAATTCTTGCGGGCGCCGTGCTCTTTACGCTTGCGGGCCTTGTTCTTGGCACCGCCATAGATGCAAGGGCATACCTGCTCCTTCTGCCGGGCGCTGTCTTTGCGGTAAGGTACGCCCAAATAAGGGCCGCCGGGGCCAGCATAGAACTCCGCCATGTGTGCGAGCTTATCAACTCCGCCCGGGAAGAGCTGGCCCAACTCTCTATGGAAGAAAAGGGGATACTAAGCTACTGCAACTCGGCAGACCCTGCGCAGGCATGGTCCAGGATAAAGGCTTACAGAAGGCTGGCATCACGCGCGCGGGAGCTTGAACTCTCTATCTCCCTGGCGCTTGGGGATCACAAGCCGGAAGACATAGAGGCCCAGGAAGCCGAACTTGCAAGGGAGCTCTCCGGCGTTAAAAGGGAGCTGGAGGATGAGTTTGAAGGCTACCAGCCCTCCACAGAAGAATCCGAATCATGGCGGGCAGAATCCGCCGCCCTGCAGCTCTCCCTCCCCAGGGCAGAGGCGCGTCTGCACCAGGTAAGCGGCGCGCTTGAATCTGAACGGAGGAATGCCCGGGACCTTGCATCGCTCACCGGAGAGATAGAGTTCCTTCATCAAAGAAAAGAAGAACTGGAGTTTTTGCACAAGGCTTACGGTGTTGCCATAGATGCAATCACAGAAGTTACAAAGAGCGTAACGGATGAATACTTGCCGGAACTCTGCCAAAAGGCAGGGGATTGCCTCTCGCTTTTAACGGGAGGACGGTATGCATCCATCGCAATTCAGCCGGGCGGGAAGATAAGCGTAGACTGTCCGGAAAAGACCTCCGTGCCACCCGCAAGTCTAAGCGCCGGCGCGGCAGATCAGCTCTACCTGACCGTCCGCCTTGCGTTTGCAGAGATGCTCTCCCACGGGCACAGGCTTCCGCTTATCATGGACGATCCTTTTGCAAACTTTGACCGCAACCGCCTTGCAAACGTTCTGCATCTTCTTTCAGAACTGGCCGCAAAATACCAAATCATGCTCTTCACCCACGATCCATACACCCTTGATACCATTTCAGAGATGGAAAGAGGTGGAAAAATTCCCTGCCGCGTGCATAAACTTGCGGCTTCCGGGGAAATAGATAGTTAACCCGCCCGCACTCCTCCAGGCGGGGAGAAGCATAAAGGGTGGCAAGATGAATAACTCCTCTCATATAGCCATATCCACCGCCTGGAACACTGCAAGGCACACATCCGGCAGCCAGGTGATAGGCGAGCTTTGCAACCTGGGCTTTGAGAGCTTTGAACTTGCAGCCGGCACGGATAAAAGCATGCTCCCCTCAATAGTCCCCATGGTAGAATCCGGCGAGATAGAAGTAGTAAGCCTGCACAACCCCTGTCCCGCAGCGCGGGAACAGACCCCCCTCTCCGCCCCGGACAAGTACCGCAGAGAGGCCGCGGTTATGCAGGCAGCCGAAACCATAAAATGGGCCGAAAGGTTTGGCGCCCGCCTTGTTGTGCTGCACGCGGGGCTTGTAGAGATAAATTTTGAGCAGAAAACGGCTGGCAGGCTTATTGGCGCAGGGTTCAGAGCAGAGGGAGAGGCCATTGTGAAAGAGGATATGGCCCGCCGCAACAGGGTCCGCGAGCCCTTCCTTAAGAGCACCATAGAGAGCCTGGGGGAGCTTATCCCCATAGCATCTGCAGCGGGCGTAAGGCTT
>Ga0172377_10001581_pt1 | contig 23058 bp, 24 predicted proteins | sample Pumphouse3metaG_FD_119749 | JGI IMG/M metagenome (GOLD analysis project Ga0172377, IMG submission 119749) | Leachate microbial communities from a municipal landfill in Southern Ontario, Canada - Pumphouse #3 metaG | ecosystem: Engineered > Solid waste > Landfill > Unclassified | place: Canada... | reverse complement strand
TTAGGACTTAGTCTATAATTTACAGATACTACAGCTATTCCTTTATTCTTAATTTCTTCAGGAATGTATTTTTCTCCCATCTCCATACCACCACCATGAAACCATATTAAAGTAGAAAATTTATCTTTATTTTCAGGATAATAAATATCGACTTTACATCGTTCTAACTTGTAAGAATCTGTCTCAGAAGAAGAAACATAGGAGACATCTTTATCTAATTTATATGTAGTTTGAGCATAGGATATATAGGTAAACATGACTAGAATCGCAAATAATATATACTTTTTCATAATTATATTGTTAGGTTTAATATTCTAATTATATACTCTATAACTTATCCTATAGCTTAGCTCCTTGATAAGTATCTCTCTCCTCCAACCTCTTATCCAACATATGCAATAAATCGAGATTTCGCACTTTTCCCCAAGGCATTTCATTTACAAAACGAGGAGGAACCTCTCCTGCTATACGTTCAATATATAAATCAGGTCTCAAACATTCTAAGAAATCAACTATAAAATCAATATATTCATCCAATCCAAATTCTACGAAATCTTCACGATGCATGAGAAATTCTCGTTCCATCTTCGTACCTCTAATTATTTGTAATTGGTGAATTTTTAAAGAAGACAATGGTAAATCATTAATAAATGAAGCATAATTCATCATATCCTCTTTCGTCTCACCAGGAAGACCAAAAATTATATGGGCTCCTTGTTGCAATCCTCTATCTGCAGTCATTTTAGCAGCTTTCTTAACTTCAGAAAAAGTATGACCTCTATTTATTCGTTTTAATGTTTTATCGTAAACAGACTCAATACCATATTCGACTATTACAACATATTTTTTAGCAAGCTCTGCTAAATAATCTAGTTTTTGTTCATCAACACAATCCGGTCTAGTACCTACAACAATACCTACTACTTGAGGATGTGATAATGCCTCTTCATAAACTTTTTTTAAATAATCTAAAGGAGCGTATGTATTAGAATAAGGTTGAAAATAAGCTAAATATTTCGTTGTATGTTTATATCTTCTTCTATGGAATTCTATACCTTCATCTATCTGTTTTATAATATCCTTATCATTAGTACTATAATTAGGATGGAATGAAGCATTATCGCAGTAAGTACATCCGCCAAACCCTACTTTTCCATCTCTATTAGGACATGTAAAACCAGCATCTATTACTACTTTCTGCAGACGAGACCCATATTTTTTTTTAAAATATCCAACGAAAGAATTATATCGTTTATCCTCTATCATCTATTAATATCGTACTTTGAATATAGCTTTTCTAATATCTCCATCTCCTATTAATGGGGCATGAGCATCCTTAGGAAAAAAAATAATAAAATTATCTATACCAAGATTTATAAAATTATCAGGTGTTTCATCTGTAAAAGCTATATCATGTTCTGCATCATAAGGTGTAAATTTCTTATCGTCACATAACATTCTATCTTTCATACCAAAAGATTCAGAGCCATCTAGAAGAACTTGTATATCAATAAAAGAATCGTGTACTTCCATTTTAGGAGCTTGCTTCGTTCCTTTTCCTTTTCCTTCCCAAATAATACACTTAATATCATTTTCTTGTATTGAATATTCTCCAGGTTCTAATTTTTTAATATCGTTGTTTTTAAGAAAACTGTAAACCTTATCAAATCCTTTATGTAAATCTGAATAACGTTCAAAACTATTTAAAGAGTCTAAAATCATAATTTGTTATATTTTAAACAAAATTAGCAAAAAAATAGGTACATTTGTATAAATTACTGTAAAAGATAAATATTAACTTATTAAATAATAAAAACATGAACGTTAGAGTATTTAAGAAAGATATTGATTTTATGATTGATGAGTTTCTTTCAGATGCACTTATTAGTCTTAATTTTTCTCATGATGAAGAAAAAGAAAATCAAATAATGGGTCTTGTAAATGAGGCTATAGATTTAAGAAACGATATTTACCATCAAATCAATCATCCTGATAAAGAGAATATAAAAGCATATTTTAATAAGTTACACAAAGACTTTTTCTCAGGACTAGACAAAACTTATGATAAATTAAGTGCTGTAGTAAATTCAGAAGCTAAAAAAGCAGAATAATTTTTATGCTAGGTCAGCTAGCAACTAGCAAATTTTTATTCTATTTTATAATTCGCTGTAAATCAGTTATTTGAAGTCTAACATAAAAATTTATACTCTGCTACCTGACCTAGCATAAAAAAAAGGTATGTCATTTAAATGGCATACCTTTTTTTATATCTATTTTAGGATTATTTATTCTGCCGAAGAATCTGTTTTAGGTGCTTCTGGTGCTGGAGTATTCTTTTCAGCTTTTGGAGCATCTGAAGATCGACGATCATCTCTACGATCATCACGACGGTCATCTCTGCGATAATTTCCTCTGCGATCGTCACGACGGTCATCTCTACGGTAACCTCCTCTATGATCATCACGACGTCCATTATTACGTCTGTCATTATTTCTTGGTCTTCTTTCTGGTTCAACCCATCCCTCAGGTTTTTCCATTAATGCTTTTTTAGAAAGACGCATCTTTCCAGATCTCTTATCTACTTCTAAAAGTTTAACATCAACTTCATCTCCGACCTTCAATACATCTTCAACTTTATCAATTTTCTTATAATCAAGTTCTGATATATGAAGTAAACCTTCTTTACCAGGAAGTATTTCTACGAAAGCTCCAAAATCAAGAATTGAAACTACTTTACCGTGATAAGTCTCACCAACTTCAGGAACTGTAGTTATAGCATCTATTCTAGCTAATGCAGCATCCATACATTCTTTGTTATCTCCAAAGATATCAACAATACCTACACCGTCACCTTCAGTAATAGTAACTGTGGCTCCAGTAGTTTTTTGTATATCTTGGATAGTCTCACCACCTTTACCAATTACTGCTCCTATAAAATCAGAAGGAATAGTAATTTGTTTAAGACGAGGAACATTTGAGTTTAATTCTTCACGAGGTGTAGAGATAGTTTTCATCATCTCACCCATTATATGTTCACGACCTTTACGTGCTTGTTCAAGAGCTTCCTCAAGAACAGAGTATGAAAGACCATCTACTTTTATATCCATTTGAGTAGCAGTTATACCATCTTTAGTACCTGTTACCTTAAAGTCCATATCTCCTAAATGATCTTCATCACCTAAGATATCTGTAAGAATAGAATATTTATCAGATTTATCATCAGAGATAAGTCCCATAGCTATACCAGCTACTGGTTTCTTTAATTTAATTCCTGCATCCATTAAAGCAAGTGTTCCTGCACAAACAGTAGCCATTGATGATGAACCATTAGATTCAAGGATGTCTGAAACAACACGTACTGCATAAGGATTTTCTGGAGCCAATGGAACCATTGGTTTTAGAGCACGCATAGCTAAATTACCATGACCTACTTCTCTACGACCAACTCCTCTTTGAGCTTTAGCTTCTCCTGTTGAATATGGAGGGAAATTATAATGTAAAACAAACTGTTGAGTTTCTTTAGCAAGAACTGCATCAGTTTCTTTCATATCCATTTTAGAACCTAGAGTTACAGTAGCTAAAGATTGAGTTTCTCCACGAGTGAAAATAGCAGAGCCATGTGCTCCTGGAAGATAACCTACTTCACACCAAATAGGACGAACCTCATCTAGTTTACGACCATCAAGACGTTGTTTTTCGTCAAGGATCATGCGTCTCATAGATTCTTTTTCTACTGAACCATAATATCTATTTACCATTCCTTCTTTCTCAGCTCTTTCTTCTTCAGGAATAGTTTGCATGAATTCTTCTTTTAAAGCACTAAAGGCATCTTCTCTTTCGTGTTTACCTATACCACTTTTAGCTATTGCATAACATTTATCATAGCAATATTTTTCAACTTCAGCTTTAAGTTCTTCATCATTAACTTCATGGCAATAAGTTCTTTTTACAGTACTTCCTACTTCTTCGGCTAACTCTAACTGAGCTTTACATTGAATTTTTATAGTTTCGTGAGCGAATTTAATCGCATCAAGCATGTCTTTTTCGCTAACCTCATTCATCTCACCCTCTACCATCATGATATTGTCGTAAGTAGCAGCTACCATTATATCGATATCCGTTCCTTCCATCTGAGAGAAGTTAGGATTAATGATAAATTTACCATCTTTACGAGCAACTCTTACTTCTGAGATAGGAGCTTCAATAGGAATATCACTAACAGCTAAGGCAGCAGAGGCAGCTAATCCAGCTAATGCATCTGGTTGTATATCTTTATCAGCGGATATTAAATTAACGAATACGTAAACTTCAGCATGGAAATCAGCTGGAAATAAAGGACGTAATGCTCTATCAATAAGTCTAGCTATTAATACTTCATAATCAGATGCACGTCCTTCTCTTTTCATAAAACCACCTGGATAGCGACCTGCAGCAGCATATTTTTCTTTATAATCAACTTGTAGAGGCATAAAGTCGACATCTTCTTTTGCGTCTTTAGCACAAGTAACAGCAGCGAGTAACATAGTGTTACCCATCTTAACGACTACGGAACCATCAGCCTGTTTGGCTAACTTACCAGTCTCGATTTCAATTGTTCTACCATCGTCTAACGTGATAGTTTTTTTTACTATATTCATATAATATTTTTTCAGCTCTCCCCCTATGGGAGTAATTAATTTAATAACAAAAAAGGCTGTTCTATAAACAAGAACAACCTTTGTCTTTCTACTTACGAAGGTTAAGCGCCTTCACGATTCCTCTGTATCTCTCAATGTCCTTTTCCTTTAGATAATCTAGAAGGCGACGTCTCTTACCTACTAATCTTAAAAGAGAACGGTGAGTACCTGTGTCCTTTTTATTCTCTTTAAGGTGTTGAGTAAGGTGATCGATACGGTAGGAAAATAGAGCAATCTGACTCTCAGCTGAGCCGGTGTCTGTATTAGACTTCCCGTATTGTCCGAAAATCTCTTGCTTTTTGCCAGAGTTTAAATATTCTGCCATAATATGCAATTGATTAATATGTTATATCCCAAAATTGGGTTTGCAAATATAAATAAATTATATGAGAAATCAATATTTGATATGAAAAAATTTGTCATATATTTGTAATATTGATTAATAAATTAAAATTTGGATAAAATATACACACATAGAGATTTAGGAGAAATTAAGATATCTAAAAATAAAAGGAATAAGCATATTCGTTTGTCTATCCGAAAAGAAGAAATCAGGGTGTCTATTCCTTATCACGTTTCTTATAATAGAGCCATAGAATTCATAGCTAAAAATGAAAGTTGGATTAATAATACTTTAGAAAAACAGAAGAACCGAAGAGAGTTTATTGCAGAACATCAAAATGTTCTTCCTGTTCTTAATACTAAGAAAGAGATAGAAAATGCTAGAAAGGAGGCAAAGCTCATACTCGAGCCACGTCTTGCTAATATTGCCCTGAAATATGGTTTTAAATATAATAGGGTCTGTATTAAAAATAATAAGTCGAATTGGGGTAGCTGCTCTAGCAAAAAGAATATAAATCTTAATATTAGATTAATTTATTTACCTGAGATTTTAGCCGATTCAGTTATGATACATGAGTTGGTACATCTACATCATATGAATCATGGACCTAGATTTCATAAAGAATTAGACAGACTTCTAAAGGATTATACTAATAATTCATATACAGAAGAAAGAGCCTCTAAAGAGTTGCTTGAATGGCATTTATATTAGTAATAATCTTTAACTATAACATATAAAAAAAGAGACGCTCTATAGGAACATCTCTTTTATATTAATTGAAATATATTTTTCTACCAAGCATTAAGAGGACGATTACTCATCATCTCATTTACTTCTTTACGTACAGCTGTAATTACATCTTCATTTTCTACGTCTTCAAGTACTCTATCTATAAGCTCTACTACTTTAGGCATGTCAGACTCAACAAGACCTCTTGAGGTAATTGCTGGGGTTCCAACTCTAAAACCAGAAGTTTGGAAAGGAGAACGACTATCGAATGGAACCATATTTTTATTTAATGTTATATCAGCTCTAACCAATACTTTTTCTGCTACTTTACCTGTAAGATCTGGGAATTTACTTCTAAGATCGATTAGCATAAGATGATTATCTGTACCTCCAGAAACTACATCATAACCTCTTTTCAAAAATTCATCACACATAACTTTCGCGTTTTTCTGAACTTGAATTTGATATTGTTTAAATTCAGGTTGAAGAGCTTCGTAGAAAGCAACAGCTTTAGCTGCTATTACGTGTTCTAGTGGTCCACCTTGTTCACCTGGGAATACAGCTGAATTTAATAAAGTTGACATTTTCTTAGTAACACCTTTTTTAGTCTTTAAACCCCAAGGATTCTCAAAATCTTTTCCTAGAAGAATAACTCCACCACGAGGACCTCTAAGAGTCTTGTGTGTAGTAGAAGTGACGATGTGAGCGTATTTAACAGGATTCTTTAATAAACCTGCTGCTATAAGACCTGCTGGATGAGCCATATCAACCCAAAGTATAGCATGAATCTTATCTGCTATAGCACGCATTCTTTCCCAATCCCATTCACGAGAATAAGCAGAAGCACCACCAATAATCATTTTAGGTTTATATTTTAATGCCTTGGCTTCCATCTCATCATAATCAATCAATCCAGTCTTTTGATTCACTCCATAAGCTACTGGGTTATAGATAATACCTGACATGTTAACAGGTGATCCATGAGTTAAATGTCCACCATGTGATAAATCCAAGCCCATAAATGTATCTCCTGGTTTTAAACAAGTCAAATATATCGCCATATTAGCTTGAGCGCCAGAGTGAGGTTGAACATTAGCATATTCAGCATCAAACAGTTTACATAATCTGTCGATAGCTAATTGTTCAGATTGGTCAACTATTTCACAACCACCATAATATCTATGCCCAGGATAGCCCTCTGCATATTTATTAGTCATTACAGATCCCATAGCATTTAGCACTTGATCTGTTACGAAATTTTCAGAAGCGATTAGCTCCAAGCCTTTTTTCTGACGATTTTCTTCTTGCTTAATCAAATCAGATATTTGTGAATCTTTTTTCATTGTAAGGGTTTTTGTTATACTTTTGCGAATGTAAATATATTTTAAGAATTGACCAAAATGTTTAGAAAATTATTGAACTCAGAATTAGGAAGACCCGACGTCGAAGAGTATAAAAAAATAGAAAAAATTCCCGTCACAGTTATTCTGGACAATATTCGAAGCATGCATAACGTTGGTTCTGTATTCAGAACTTGTGATGCATTTAAAATAAAAAAAATTATATTATGTGGCATCACCTCTACTCCACCAAACCCGCAAATACACAAATCTGCATTGGGAGCTGAATTCTCTGTCGATTGGGAATACGAAAAAGAGACTATAGAAGCAATAAAAAAATTAAAAAAAGAAGGCACGGCAATATTGAGCGTGGAACAAGCAGTGGGTTCGACATCACTAGAAGACTTGTGGGAAAATGAAGTAGTTAGCAAAACAAATATTCCCGAATCTAAAGGCATAGCTTTAGTCTTCGGGAATGAAGTAAAAGGTGTTCAACAAGAAGTAGTTAATAATAGCGACTTATGTGTAGAAATCCCTCAATTTGGCACCAAACATTCATTAAATATTTCAGTATCTACTGGTGTCGTTCTTTGGGAAATTATGCGACATTATCTTTAATTTAAGGATTCATTAAATCCGTATTAACAAAACCAAGAATATTATTTATCGATTCGATAGCTGCAGCAGCTGGTCCTTCAGGGTCGATAAGTTTTGCCTTATTATATGCATTTATAGCATCGCCCCACGACTCTTGCCTACGATAAATAGTTCCAAGCAAATACCAAGCTTCAGAGTTATTAGGATTTTTTTCTAAATAACTTTCTAGACTCTCGTATGCCAAGTCAAGATTTCCTTCTACTAATATTTTTTCTATTTCTTGTAATTTCATTTTATATCAATTTATACCATACCACTAAAGCCCATGAAAGCCATAGCTAAGATTCCTGCTGTAACTAAAGCGATAGGAACTCCTTTAAAGTCATGTGGTACATCAGATAAATCTAATTGCTCACGAATTCCGGCGAATAGAACTAATGCTAGACCAAATCCAATGGCACTAGAAACTGCATAAACTACAGATTGCCCCATATTTAACATCTGAGAAGTTTCACCGAATGTAAATTCTTTCGTTACTACCATGATAGCTACTCCTAATACTGCACAGTTAGTAGTAATAAGAGGTAAAAATATACCAAGCGCTTGATATAATGATGGTGATACTTTTTTAAGTATTATCTCCACCATTTGTACTAAACCTGCTATTACTAAAATGAACATCAAAGTCTGCATAAATTCTATATGAAGTGGTACTAAAACATACCATTGAAGAATATATGTTACTAATGTGGCTATAGCCATTACGAACGTCACAGCTCCTGCCATCCCTATAGCAGTATTAACTTTTCCAGATACTCCTAAAAATGGGCATATTCCCAAAAACTGAGTAAGTACGATGTTATTAACAAAAATAGCTGATATTATAATTAAAAAATATTCCATATCTATTTATACATTTTAGATTTAAGTTTATTAAATAACACCATTAAGTATCCAAGAACGATGAATGCACCAGGTGCTAATATGAATGCTAAAATTCCACCATTAGGTAAGAATTGCATTCCGAAGAATGTACCAGCTCCTAAAATTTCTCTAACAAGTCCCAAAACAGTAAGGGAAAGAGTAAATCCAAGACCTATACCTAAACCATCTAAAGCAGAATCCAAAGGAGGATTTTTACTTGCGAATGATTCAGCACGTCCAAGAACTATACAGTTCACAACGATAAGAGGAATAAATATACCAAGAGTTTTATATAATTCAGGCACATAAGCTTGCATAAGTAACTGAAGTACAGTCACGAAGGCAGCTATTACCACTATAAATGCTGGTATTCTAACTTTATCAGGGATTGATTTAGCTAATAATGAGATAGCGAAATTCGACAGAATCAAAACAAACATCGTAGCTAAACCCATACCCATACCATTGATGGCAGAGGTAGTAGTTCCTAAGGTAGGACACATACCCAACACTAATACAAATGTCGGATTTTCTTGAATAAGTCCTTTTGTTATTATTTTTAATTTTCCCATATCTGATTATTTTTCTTGGTTTTCTTTAATTTTTTTGAAAATTTTACCAGCAGTATTTACTGCATCGCAATAAGCTCGCGATGAAATGGTTGAAGCACTAATCGCATCAATCTGTCCTCCATCTTTCGTTACTTTATACACGGACTTAGCTATATTAGTTTTATCAAACTGATCTGCAAAACCTGGTCTATCAGTAATTCTTGCTCCTAGACCTGGGGTCTCAGCATGTTGGACTACTGCAGTATTATATATTATACCATCTGCAGTTACTCCCACCATAAGAGTTATTAATCCACTATAACCTTTAGTCGTTTTAGACTGTATAGCATAAGCTATAATTTGGCCATCTTTCTTAGCAGGATAAACCGTGATTGAATCTTCACCATTTAGCTGAACTTTAAATATCTCTTTAGATGGTTGATTATCAAAAGCGGGTACAACTTCTTGAATAGAAGCATTAATTTTAGCAGTCTCTGCTGCTTCGATAGGACCTTTAGTTAAACCATAAACGACACCTAAGATAGCAGAACTAACTAGACATATTAGGGTTAAAACTAATACCATATTTCCAAATGTAGATTTCTTTGCCATTATTTCGCCTCCTTTGAAAATCTTTTAGCTTTTACAAATTTATTTATAAGAGGAACGACCGCATTCATTAATAATATAGCGAATGACATTCCTTCTGGGTATGCTCCAAAATAACGAATAAACATCGTCAAAACTCCAATACCAATACCGAAAATAACCATTCCTTTAGGCTCCATAGGAGAGGTAACATAATCAGTAGCCATATATATAGCACCTAGTAATGCACCACCTGTAAGGATATTAAATAATGGGTCAGTATATTGTGAAGGATCTATAAGCCAGAAAATTCCAGAAACCACGAACATAGAAGCGATAACAGCTATTGGAATATGAGGTCTGATTACTTTTCTAACTAGAAGATAGACAAAACCGATTAATAATGCCAAGGCTGACATCTCACCAGCAGAACCACCTATACCGAAGAACAACATACTCAAATAATTATGTCCTTCAGGGAATATTTGTTGAATAGTCTGACCTTGCGACAAACCTTCAGTAACTGCACTTAATGCTGTAGCACCTGAAGTAGCATCAACATGAGCTAAAGAAGCGAACATACTAGTCAATGGAACTGCATCAGGACCAGTATAATTAGTCATGATAGCTGGGAAAGAAATAAGTAATAAAACACGTGCTACTAAAGCAGGGTTAAAAATATTCTGTCCTAAACCTCCAAAGGTCATTTTGGTAATACCTATAGCTACTATAGCACCTATCAGTATCATCCACCAAGGTGAACAAGCTGGCAGATTCAATGCTAATAAAACACCGGTAACTGCAGCCGACCAATCATTAATAGTAACTTTGGTTTTTAAAATAAAGCGCTGAATCAAATATTCAAATAAAACACAGGAAACTACTGACACCAATAGAACTGTAAGAGCAGGCAAACCATATGCTAATACAGAAACTATCATCGCAGGAATCAAAGCTATGACTACATCAAGCATCATCCTACTAGTAGTATTCGCTGAGTGAATATGTGGCGCTGGAGAAACAAGTAACTTTTTCATATCTCAGATATTATTTTTCTTTTTTATTGTTTTCCGGTTTGTTTTGAGCAGCAGCTCTTTTAGCAGCAGCTCTTCCTCGAATCACTCCCATTACATCAGCCTTTCCGACTCTAATGTAATCTAAAAGTGGAATATTAGCAGGACAAGTATATAGACAACATCCACATTCTATACAGTCAAATACATCGTTCTTCTCTAATTCTTCAAGATTATTTCTCTTAGTATATCTAATTAACAGATATGGTTCCAAGCCCATAGGGCAAGCATCTATACATTTACCACATCTTATACAATTTGATTCTTCTTTTCTGAGAGTTTGATCTGCAGTCAAAGCTAAAATAGCAGAAGAAGCTTTTACAGTAGGAGCATTAAGATTAGCGATAGCTTTTCCCATCATAGGACCTCCACTAATTAACTTAACAGCTTCTTCAGGAACACCTCCTATATAATCCATGATTTCATTCATAGGAGTACCAACTCTTAATTTCAAATTTTTCTGAACAGGTAAACAATCACCAGTCACAGTAATAACACCTTCAAATAAAGGTTTATTCTTTTGAACAGCTTCATATACAGCGATAGCAGTAGCACAATTTTGAACAACAGCTCCTACAGAAATAGGAAGTTTTCCAGAACCAACATATCTACCAGTCATAGCTTGAATTAACTGTTTCTCACCACCCTGTGGATATTTCTTCTTCAAAGGAACTACCTTAATACCAGTATACTTAGATTCAAAACTCTGCAATTTAGCTATAGCATCTGGTTTATTTTCCTCCACTCCAATCTTACAAACATCTACATTTAAAGCCTTCATAATAACAGCTGCACCAACGAAGATTTGTTCAGGCTGTTCAAGCATCAAACGATAATCAGAAGTAAGATAAGGCTCACACTCTGCACAATTTATTAATAAAAATTCTGCTTTATTTCCTGGAGGCGGAGATAACTTCACATTAGTAGGGAAAGAAGCACCTCCCATACCAACGACACCACACTCTTTAACCTTATCTATAATTTCTTTACTAGATAAAGTAATATTACTATTTATTTCAGGAGAGCGATCAATAGAATCAAGCCACTCATCACCTTCGACATTTATTATTATCGTATTAACAGGACGTCCAGCCAAATCAGCTACAGGTTTAATAGCCTGAACTTTTCCAGAAACAGAAGAATGAATATTAGCGGAAATAAATCCACCAGCCTCTGCTATTTTTTGACCAACTTTCACATAATCACCAACAGCGACTATTGGTTTTGCAGGTGCTCCAATATGCTGAGCCATAGGAATATAAGCTTTCTTTACTATTGGAAAATCCTCTATAGCAGCATCCTTAGAAATTTTATTATCATTTGGATGAGCACCACCTATATTAAATGTTTTCATTATTCTTCAACTTTTTTTTCAGTTTTTAACTCTTTTTTAGCTTGAACCTTAGCAGAATTATCCGTGGCAATGTTAGATTTCACGGCAATAGGCTTAGCTGCCTCTGTTTTAGCAGCATCATTAATCGGAGGGACAACAGGTTTTGTTATCTCTGAAGCTTTAGGAGCTTTTTTAGTTTCTTTTTTCTTTGGAAGAGGAGTAGGAAAATTAACCGCAGTCATAGCACCAGTAGGACAAACTACAACACATTGCCTACACAACTTACATTTGTTGAAATCAACATAAGCAAGATTATTAACAATAGTAATAGCACCAAACTTACATACTTTCTCACATAAACCACAGCCGATACAAGCGATAGAACAAGCTTTTCTCGCTACACCACCTTTATCTTCATTTTTACATGCCACATAAACTCTTCTACCTTTAGGACCTTTATTTCTTAATTCAATAATATCTAAAGGACAAGCTTTTACACATGCTCCACAAGCTGTACAATTCTCTTCAGTCACCTCAGGCAAACCAGTTTGAGGATTCATATGAATCGCATCGAAATTACAAGCATCTACACAGTCACCTTCACCAAGACAACCATATTTACATCCAGTATCACCAGTGTAAAGAGAAGCTTTAACCTTGCAAGAGCTAGCTCCGCCGTAATCATTAGTCTTCTTTCTCTTATCAGGAGAACCTTGACATCTAACGACAGCTACTTGAGGTGCTTGTTCAACAGCCTCCACTCCCATTTTCTCGGCGACTAATTTCATAACTGCATTTCCTCCAACAGTACAAAAATGTCCTTCGAGACTTCCTTGTTTAACACAAGACTCAGCGAAAGCATGACATCCTGCGAATCCACAGCCTCCACAATTAGCTTGTGGGAGGACAGAATCGACTTCTCCAATTTTAGGGTTTTCTTCTACTTTAAATTTCTGTGCTACATAATAAAGTATCACAGCTAACAACAATCCTAAAACTGTCAGGGAAGCGACAGTCCAAATAATAATATCACTCATATATTTATAGTTTTTCTAAAACAAATACAAATTTCTTACTTATCTTATTATCAAACAAGTGAATAGCTAAATAATAAATCGCCAACACTATTAACGATATAGCAGCTATTAAAAGTTCATTTTTTATTTCGAAGGGCAAAAGTAATAATAAAAACATTAAAATACACAAAGGAAGTACATAAGATAACCAAACAGCACGAAATCCCATAGATCTTTTCATAAGAACTTTGACTTCCTCCCCCTTTTGAAATCCTTTATATAAATGCTTATTTACTTTAACAGTTTTTACAGCCATATCAGATGCCATACACACACTTTTAGCATGACAGGCAGAACACATAGAAGTATTAATTATTTCGACATTAATATTCTTATCGTCAATATCACGAACAAGTCCATTATGCACAATAGTTGATTCATCCATAAATTATTAATTTTTAAAATTGAGTTTCAAAATCATTAGAGCCATCTAAATCATCATTTATACTATTCATGCCAGATTCCATCATCTGTCCATCATCTCCTGGAAAAGAGTTAAACTGCATCTCATTAGCATCGACGAATTTAGCCTCATTAGGAACGAATTTCATATTTACATCTTGAACTGAACCATTTCTATGTTTAGCTATAATTATTTCTGCCAATCCTTGCTTTTGTGGATCATCCACAAGTCCATAATATTCTGGACGATGAATAAACATTACGATATCCGCATCTTGCTCGATAGCTCCTGATTCACGTAAATCACTTAGCTGAGGACGTTTACTTCCTCCACGCGTTTCAACAGCACGAGATAGCTGAGAAAGAGCTATAATAGGAATATTTAATTCTTTAGCGATAGCTTTTAACGACCTGGATATATTAGACACCTCTTGCTCTCTCATACCCCTAAGCTCTTTAGGACCGGTCATTAGTTGAAGGTAGTCAATGATGATTAATTGAACCCCCGCAGTTTGAACCATTCTTCTAGCCTTCGATCTAAATTCATAAATAGATAAAGAAGGTGTATCATCAATATAAAGTGGAGCTTCAGATAAAGCATTAAGCTTTTCTTGTAACTGAACCCACTCATAATCTTTCATTTTTATACCACCACGTATTTTCTGTGATGATAATCCTGTCTCAGATACCATTAACCTTTTAACAAGTTGGACAGAAGACATCTCAAGAGAAAAGAATGCTACTGGCACTTTATGTTCTACGGTCATATTTCTAGCCATCGTCAGAACGAAAGCTGTCTTACCCATAGCAGGACGTGCAGCTAATATAATTAAATCAGATTTCTGCCAACCTAGGGTAACCTTATCCAAATCAGTATAACCAGAAGGGACACCACTTAATCCATCATCTCTAAGCTGTGTGGCCTCTAATTCAGTAATAGCATTTTGAATAATTTCTTTAATAGGCTGAGTCTCTCTTTTCATATTTCTCTCGGCCAGAGAGAAAATTTTACCTTGAGCCTCATCTAATAAATCATCAACAGGAACTGTATCTTCAAACGATTCCTTCTGAATATCGTACGAAATAGTAATAAGCTCTCGTTGAATATATTTTTGAAGTAGGATTTTAGAATGTGTCTCTATATGAGCTGCACCTCCTACTTTAGAACTCAATTCAGCCAGATAAGCAGGTCCACCTACTAAATCAAGTTTATCACTCTTTTTTAAAGCTTCTGTGACAGTAAAGATATCGACAGGTTCATGCCTTGAAGCTATAGTACTAATAGCATTAAAAATCTCCCTATTAGCCTCTTTATAAAAGCATTCCGCTATCAAAGACTCCATAACATCAGGCACGACACTAGGTTCCACTAGTAATGCTCCAAGCACAGCCTCCTCGACATCAACTGCTTGAGGTGGAACTTGAGCTAAATCTAGTCCTATATTATCTATGTTTACCTTTTGTTTTTTCTTAGGGTAATTGGTTTTAGCCATTATTTATATCTATATATCTATTTTAATTTATCTAAACATAAAATTACCTTATTTATAGCATAATCGATTTCTTCATCATTTATGCATAAAGGAGGTGCTATTCTAAAAGAAGTAGGATTAAATAAAAAATAATCCCCCATAACTCCTTCTTCCAATAATAATGGAATCATCTTTGAAGCATACTCTTCTTTTCCTAAATCAACCGCAATTAAAAGACCTACTCTTCTTATTTCTTTAACAAGGCTATGATTTTTTAAAGCATCCTCAAATTTCTGTCCTTTTCTTTCTACATCCTTCACCCAAGGCTCACGTAGCAACACTTTTAATGAAGCTAATGCTGCAGCACAACATACTGGATGTCCTCCAAAAGTAGTAATATGTCCTAAAATAGGATTAGTTTGAAACGCTTCCATATTCTCTTTAGAAGTCACCATAGCTCCTAATGGCATTCCCCCTCCAAGTGCTTTCGCAAATGTTACTATATCTGGAGTAACATTATATTTTAACATAGCAAACATCTCTCCTGTTCTTCCAAAACCAGTCTGCACCTCGTCAAAAATAAGCATTGCACCTACTTCTGTACATCTATCTCTTAATGCCTTTAAATAATTATTTTCAGGGGCAATAACTCCCGCTTCTGCCTGTACAGGTTCTATTAAAACACAAGCAGTATTCTCATTAATTTTCTTTAAATCTTCTAAACTATTAAATCTAATATGGCTAACACCTGGAAGTAATGGTCTGAAAGCTGTTTTAAAATACTCTGGTCCCATCATACTCAATGACCCATGAGTACCTCCATGATAACCTTGTGTCATAGATATCATCTCTGGTCTATGAGTTATTCTCTTGGCCAACTTCAATGCAGCTTCATTAGCTTCTGTCCCCGAATTAAGATAATAAACAGAATTCAAAGACTTAGGAAGAATAGAAGTCAATAGTTGGGCATGCATAACTTGAGGAGCCTCAATAATTTCGCCATACACCATTAAATGAAAATAATTTTCCGCCTGTTTTTTAACAGCATCAATTACTTCTCTATTACCATGTCCTACATTACTAACAGAAACACCAGATACTAAATCAAGTATTTTCTTACCATCAGAATACAAAAATACACCTTCTGCCTTATCGACTTTTATGGCCAAAGGAGAAGATGATGTTTGGGCTACATGTTGAAAAAAAAGTGTCCTTAAATTATAAGGTTGTTTTTTCATTTTAATTATTCCTCAGTTGATTCGAAATCAGGGCTAACCAATATTCTACCACAATATTCACATACTATGATTTTCTTATTAGATCTGACATCTAATTGTCTTTGAGGAGGAATTTGTTTGAAACAGCCACCACAAGCGCCTCTTCTAACTGTAACTACAGCTAAATGATTATGCGCATTATCTCTAACTCTTTTATAAGCAGAAAGAGTTCTTTGATCTAATTTAGAAGCTAAAGATTCCTTACGTTTTACTAACACATCTTCATCTTTAGAAGTAGAAGCAATAATAACTTCAAGCTCTTTCTTTTTATTCTCTAAATCGATATTTCTTCCAGCTAATAATTCTTTAGTTTTAGCCAAAGTAGCTTTCTTATCAGATAAAAGTGCTTGATTTTCTTTTATTCTCTTCTCTGCAAGTTGTTTGTTAAGACTTTGATATTCAATCTCTTTTGACAAAGAATCATATTCTCTATTATTCTTAACATTATCTCGCTGAGCCTCGTACTTAGAAACCAGAACATCACTTTCCTTTACATCGTTCTTTTTCTCTACGATAGTATCCTCAATATCTTTGATATCTAATTGGATTTTTCCAATCCTAGTTTTTATACCCTCTATCGTATCTTCTAAATCGCGCACTTCTTCAGGCAACTCACCTCTATAAAGATGAATTTTATCAATCTGTGTATCCAATTGTTGGATAGCATATAACGTATGTAATTTTTCTTCCATAGATGTTTCTGTATCTGATATTGAATGAGATAAAGAAACAAACGTCTCCTGGCGATCAATAGGATGTTCTATTTTTTTATTTTTATTATTCATAAACTTTAATAATAATATACTGGATTAAAATGTTGTTTCGTAATATAAAATGCAAATGTAGGAAATTTTTCGTTAAGAATAGTATATAATTTTTGGACTATACCAACCTCACTTTCAAAATGTCCTATATCCATTATCATAAAATTTTCATATGTAAAAAAGTAATGATAAGTAATATCGGCAGTAATATAAGCCTCTGCGCCAGCTTTATAAGCCATATCGATAAGAGAATGTCCACTTCCGCCACACAAAGCTACTTTAGATATGGTTTTATCAATAGGAGGAGAACAACGCAAAGCTTTTAAAGAAAAAGACTTTTTCACTATAGGTAGAAACTCATCAAAATAAAGAGGTCTTTTTAACTCCCCTATCATACCCAAGCCTGAATCATCTAATCCTTTATCTAATATTTGCACATTCTGCAAACCCAACTTCTCAGCCATAACACCTGTTACACCCTGTCGAACCTTATCCATATTAGTATGACAACTATAAATTATCATATCATTCTTTATAGCAGATATTATAGTCTTATTAGTAAAACTATCAGACACCAATTTTTTAACACCCGTAAAAATCATAGGATGATGCGACACTATCATATTAGCACCTAAGGATTTAGCCTCTTCAATTAATTTAGGAGTCACATCCAGGGCAATAATTACAGCCCGCACCTCTGCAGTTGGATCTCCCACAGAGAATCCCGAATTATCCCAATCTTCCTGTAAAGATAGAGGAGCCAACTCCTCTATAGCTTTAGCTATTTCAAATGCTTTCATTCTTTAAATTATTATCTTCTTTCTCCCTAAGAATATCAGAAATAGATATCAACTTAGAGCGAATATTATTCAATTTAGAAACTATTTCTGCCTTCTGATTAACGTCCTTAGTACTTATTTTCATTTTAGCAGAAGCACCCTCCAAGGTCATTCCACATATTTTCACCAAATAATGTATAGACTTAAGAGCTTCAATGTCCTTTACAGTATATCTTCTATTCCCTTTTTTATTTCTTTCAGGTTTTACGAATTTTGAGAACTTCTCGGTCCAAAATCTAACAAGAGATGTACTTTCATTCAAGATATCAGCCACCTCACCTATATTATAATATAGTTTAGTTAATTTTCTTTCTGATTCAGACATATCTAGATAGTTTTATATTTTCCTACACTTTTTAACCACTATTTAATCCAAAGACTGACCAGTAGTCATCGATATCATTAACATCTGTCTAAAAATGGCTGGATTAATATCTCCAAAGAAAAAATTCATAGGATCAACCAACGAATCATTCAATTTCACCTCATAATGTAAATGTGGTGCAAAAGAAATGCCAGTCGTTCCAACTTCACCTATTACATCTCCTCCCTTTACCCTTCTTCCTGTGCGCACTTTTATTAACCCCAGATGATAATAATAGGTAATATAACCATTTCCATGATTTATTGCAACATAATTTCCTTTATCACTACTCGAGCGATACACTTTCTGAACAACGCCATCTGCAGCAGCCAAAACATTAGCACCTAAATTAGCTATCAAATCGATACCTTCATGATACACCAATGTTTTATAATATGGATGCATCTTTTTACCAATACCCGCGCCAGTCTGTAAAATCGTAAAATTTTCTAAAGGAATTTTTGAAGGAATATTTCTCAGACTCTCTGCATCATTATTAAGAAAATCAGTTAATGAATCAACGATTAAATCATTTTTCCCCACCTCATATTCTAACTTAGATATTTTTTGTCCAGTATACTCAACTATAATTTCCGCGAAATCATTATCTTCCATAAAAGAAGTAGTATCAATAGAAGTCTGATTAAAATCTGGAGGATTCGAATGAAATATTTCTCTATATATCTTTTGATCTCTAATCTCTAGATCTTTAACGGCATCATCCAACAATACCACTTTATTATTTATATCTGCATATTCCTTTTTAATAATTTTATTCTCCGCGATTATTTTTTTCTCGGCAGGAGTACTAAAAAACAAAGCAAAAATCAGATAATATAAAATAGACAAAGCCACAGACGATATTAAAAGCCAAATGATAGTAGTTATTATAGTTTTTGACTTATTCTTATCCTCCTCAAATTGAAATTTATCCTTATCGAAATTATATCTGCCCATTTTTATGAATTAACAGAATTTTCATCATTATTTCTATCATTTACGATAGCTGCATATTCAGAAGGTTTGATTTTATAATTAAAATAATTCAATGGATTCCTCGTTCTACCCCTAAAGATCACTTCATAATGTACATGACTACCAGTAGACCTTCCTGAATCACCTAAGAGACCTATCTCATCTCCGCGATTAACTTTCTGTCCCTCTTTAACTAAAGCTTTATTTAAATGAGCATATTTTGTTTTATAACCAAAACCATGATCTACCTCAATATAAAGCCCATAACCAAACATATCATAATGAACTTTGGTAACGACCCCATTTCCAGTAACATATACAGGAGTACCTGTAGGTCCTGCTATATCCAATCCTGAATGCATCTTATATCTATCCTTAGTAATAGGATCTAATCTCATACCATATCTAGAAGACAAATGAGACTTTTCTGGAGAAACAGGAGATATTCTAGGAATACAATAAGTCATTTCTTCCGCTTTAGCAGCCAAGGCATCTACATCCTCATAAGAAGAAGCTTGTATATATGCTTTTTTTATTAATATATCAGTCTCTTGACACAAAGAAGTTAAAACACCACTTCTATCCAATCCTTTCAGATAATTATATCTATCAACTCCACCAAATCCTGCATTTCTAACATCCTGAGAAATCTCCTCCATACCAAAAATAGGTCTATACAAATTATTGTCTCTTAATTGGAGTTCATATAAAGTATTTTGATTTTCTTCTAACTTAGAAGAAATCATATCTAATTTAGAATGCCAAACCGCAGATTGTTTTTTTAATAAAGAAGTTTTTGGTAATTCATAACCTAAAACTGAAGTATAAATAAAAAAATAACCAATAAACACTACTATCGATAAAAGAAAAAGAGAAAATCCTTTAAAGAATCTTTTAGCGAAAATCTCCTTCTGATACTCAAAATTAAGCGTTTCTGGATTAAATTTATATTTTTTTCTTCTTAAAAACATATTTTTTTTATAATAATATTCATGCAAATTTAAATAATTTTAATAAAAAAACTATTTTTGCAAATTAATATATACATATATAATATAATTATGACATCAAAAGAAGTTAGAAATACGTTTCTTGATTTTTTCGCTTCAAAAAATCATCATATAGTTCAATCTGCTCCAATGGTAGTAAAAGGAGACCCTACATTAATGTTTACCAATGCAGGTATGAATCAATTCAAGAATCTATTTTTAGGTAATTCTCCAATAGTTTATCCTAGAGTAGCAGATTCTCAAAAATGTTTAAGAGTAAGCGGCAAACATAATGACCTAGAAGAAGTTGGACACGACTCATATCATCATACGATGTTTGAAATGCTTGGCAACTGGAGTTTTGGGGATTATTTTAAAGAAGATGCCATAGGATGGGCATGGGAACTACTAACGAAAGTTTACAAACTTGATGAAGATAGATTATACGCTACTATTTTTGAAGGATATAAAGATGATAATCTGGATGAAGATACAGAAGCTAAGAATATATGGTTAAAATATCTTCCAGAAGAAAGAATAATACTTGGAAATAAACACGATAACTTTTGGGAAATGGGAGATACTGGTCCATGTGGTCCTTGTAGCGAGATACACATAGACTTACGAGATGAAGAAGAAAGAAAAAAAGTACCTGGACGTGACTTAGTAAATAAAAGTGACCCTCTAGTAATAGAAATATGGAACCTTGTATTTATGCAATATAATAGGAAGGCTAATGGCTCTCTAGAATCACTACCTGCTAAACATGTAGATACTGGAATGGGACTAGAAAGATTAGTCATGGCTATTAATGGCTTTAAAAGTAATTATGAAGGTGATCTATTCCAAAATATAATAAAAAAAATATCAGAGCTTAGTGGTAAAAAATATGGTAAATCAGAAGATGTAGATATCGCTATGCGAGTAATCGCAGACCATCTAAGAGCCATAAGTTTTTCTATAGCAGATGGGCAACTACCTTCCAATGTTAAAGCTGGATACGTGATAAGACGTATTCTTAGACGTGCAGTTCGTTACGGATATACTTTTCTAGGTTTCAATTCTCCTTTTTTATGCAAATTAGTTCCTGCTTTAATCGAAGAAATGGGAGAAGCATTTCCTGAAATAAGCAAACAAGAACAACTGATAACTAAAGTAATTAAAGAAGAAGAAGATGCTTTTCTTCACACTCTAGATAAAGGTATAGCTTTAATAAATGACATATTAGAACAAAATAAAAAATCTAAAGTCATCTCAGGAAAAGATGCCTTTACTCTATATGATACTTTTGGTTTTCCTCTAGATTTAACAGAATTAATCGCTAGTGAGAAAGGCTACACTATAGATCTAAAAGAATTTGACAAAGAATTAGCTATACAGAAACAAAGAGCTAGAAATTCTGCAGCTGTCGAACAAGGAGACTGGGTTACAATACGTAAATCTAACACCTCAGAATTTGTTGGATATGATGAATTCGAATGTGATATCAATATTAATAGATATAGAACTATAAAAACGAAAGGAAAAAAATTATTCGAATTAGTTTTTGATAAAACTCCTTTCTATGCTGAAAGTGGTGGACAAACAGGAGACACTGGTATTATAACATCTGATGAAGGAGAGGAAATAAAAATACTTAAAACCATCAAAGAAAATAATCTAAGTATTCATATAGCTAATAAAATACCTCAAAATCCACAAGCAAAATTCTATGCTAAAATCGACTTAGAAAGAAGAATGGATATAGCTAGAAACCACACAGCTACTCATCTTATAGATTTCGCTCTTAGACAAGTACTTGGTAAACATGTTGAACAAAAAGGTTCTTCTATTGAAGCTAATGTATTTAGATTTGATTTCTCACACTTTGAAAAAGTATCTTCTGAGCAACTTAGACAAGTAGAAAGAATAGTAAATAATCTAATACGTGCTAATTACCCTCTTGAGGAATATAGAAATCTTCCTATCGAAGACGCTAAAAAACTTGGAGCTATAGCATTATTTGGAGAAAAATATGGTGATAAAGTTAGAGTCATTAAATATGGCGATTCCATAGAATTCTGTGGAGGTACACATGTTAGTGCTACAGGTAATATAGGATCCTTTAAAATTATTTCAGAATCAGCTGTAGCTGCAGGCATAAGAAGAATAGAAGCTACTTCTGGTCGAAATGTTGAAAAAATGCTTGAAAGTTTTGAAGACACTTTGAATAATCTAAAAGGAATATTACGTAATAATGCAGACATCACAGAGGCTGTTTCGAAAATTATTGCTGATAATGAAACATTATCTAAGAAAGTAGAAGAAATCAAGGTAAGAGAACTTAATCAGCTAAAAGACAAACTTCTCAAAGAAATAAAAATTATTAATAATATTAATGTTATTACATATAATCATATAGGAGAGGTATCTAGTATTAAACAAATGGCTTTCGAATATTATAATTCTTTAGAGAATACAGTTTTCGCCGCAGCCTTTGAAGCTCCAGGAGGAAAAGCATGTTTAACATTAATGTACACCAAGGATTTGGTAGAAAAAGGTCTTGATGCATCTAAAGATATAAGAATTGCTGCCAAACTAATCCAAGGTGGTGGTGGTGGTCAGAAATTTTTATCCACTGCAGGTGGCAAGAAAATTGAGGGGCTTAATGGAGCTCTTGATAAAATGGTAGAATTAGCTACAAAACAATAATTCGACAAATAAAATAATTAAAAGTGAAGAAATTAGACCGTTTCGTTCTTAAATC
>Ga0172377_10001580_pt1 | contig 23065 bp, 15 predicted proteins | sample Pumphouse3metaG_FD_119749 | JGI IMG/M metagenome (GOLD analysis project Ga0172377, IMG submission 119749) | Leachate microbial communities from a municipal landfill in Southern Ontario, Canada - Pumphouse #3 metaG | ecosystem: Engineered > Solid waste > Landfill > Unclassified | place: Canada... | reverse complement strand
TTATCAATTGTGTATTCCTGAACATTATCAGTAATACCCTTGATTTTTCCTCTTTTCTTATTGATTAATTTAGATAAAGGAGATTTATTAGTTATTTTAGCATGAGAAACAGCCTTTGCATAATCTTGTTTTGAAGGTAACGAAAAGACTATTTTCGAGACTCCCTTCACTTTATAATTACATTTCTCTGTTCTCCATTTGCAATAATCAATACATTGTTGATATGAAATGCCAATCATAGGATAATCAGAAAGATCCATATTATTTTTTTTTGCATCTTTTGTAAATGAAACATGTAGTTTGGCAGGACAGTACTTGAAAAATCGATTATAATACTTTCCAAAAATAACAGTATCAAACATTGTGGAGAGAAATTCTTTTGAGCTTTCCCCATATTTATTTTTTGTGTCATATTGATACTCTCTCCAACCTTCAATTGAAAGCTCAGCGTTATCCATATATTTCATTTCCTTACTATCTATCAATGACATATATGGAATTTTTTGCGAAAAGGAATTAGGGCTAAATAAAAATAAAAAGGTTAATAGCAATAACCCAATATAGATTTTCTTCTTCATTATAAAAGGTTTGTTTAATTAAGTTTTAAGGGTTTAAGTCAATATAAAACCATATTATAAATAGGCTAACGACTTATAATAAAATATTATTGCAAAAATAACAAAAATTATTTCCAATTTAGAGTCATTTCAAATTGTTTTCCACATAAAGTAATGTTTTCTGATTGAAAGAAAGCTGTTATAGATTCACAATTTATTTCAGAATTAACATCCTTAACAGTGTTGAATACTGCAGATTTATTAAAATAAAAACCTAAAAAATCAAGTTTAGTAGAATTTATCCTTAATATAATTGAAAATAAGTCAAGGAAAAATTTATTTTTATCAAGGAAAAATTCTTTTTTATTAAGGAAAAATTTTGAGTTTGCTTTTTTGTCAGAATCAGGATGTGTAATTATTAATTTAACAAATACTCCTGCTAATAATTTATATGAAAATTCCGACCGATCATGATTAGGAAATCCACACAACAAAAATAGAATCAAGTTCTAAGGAGAAGAAAAATAAAGGAGTTTAGTTGTGATTAACTAAACTCCTTCTTTGAATTGGTATTGCAAGTCTCTATCTCTTTATTTCAAGTTAGAAACTTCGTGTTTTGATTCGTTGATTGTTTCTTTGTCTGTCTCTTCTTCAGGTGGTCGGTTGTAGTTTATGTATGCTTCCCACTTTTCTTTTACCAATAACATATCTTCTGGTAATTTGCTATCGAAAAACATATTTTTTCGGGTTGTTGGGTGAACAAAACCAAGTGTTGTTGCGTGTAGTGCTTGACGGGGAAGTAGCTTGAAGCAATTCTGCACAAATTGTTTGTATTTGGAATAGGTTGTACCTTTTATGATTTGGTTTCCTCCATAGGTTTCGTCGTTGAAGAGTGGATGTCCTACATATTTTAGGTGGGTTCTAATTTGGTGTGTTCGTCCTGTTTCCAATTTGCATTGGATTAGTGTTACATATCCAAATCGGAATAATACTTTCCAATGGGTTATTGCATGTTTGCCATATTCTCCTGTTGGAAATACTTGCATTACTTTTCTGTCCTTTATTGAGCGCCCAATATGTCCTTCTATTGTTCCTTCCATTTGGTCAAAATCGCCCCAAACCAAAGCCGTGTAAACTCTCTCAACTGTATGGTCGTAGAATTGTTTTGCCAAATAGGTTTGAGCTACTTCGTTCTTCGCAATTAGAAGTAATCCTGTGGTGTTTTTATCAATACGATGTACCATTAGTGGTCTAACTGGGTTTCCTTCCTTGTCAACTTTTCCTTGGAAATGGAATGTTAGTGCGTTGAGGAGGGTTCCTGTATAGTTTCCATATCCTGGATGTACAACCATTTCGGATTGTTTATTTACAACAATAACATCATCATCTTCGTAAACTATGTTTATAGGTATATCTTGTGGGATAATTTCTATTTCACGAGGTGCTGTTGGAAGAAATATTTGGACTATATCTCCTGGGTGAACTCTATAATTAGATTTTACTGGTTTGTTGTTTACTCTTATACAATCGGCCTTTGCTGCCTGTTGTATTTTGTTTCTTGAAGTTTGCTCGAGCCTATCTATTAGGAATTTATCAATTCTTAATAGACTTTGACCTTTATCTACCTCAATGCGATAATTCTCAAATAATTCAATCTCGTCTTCCTGTACTATGTCTATTTCTTCTTCTATCATTTTTGAATAATTAATTTCTCTTGGTTGGTCTGTTTTGTTTCTTTATTAATAATATAAAGTATGTATACGCCACTTGTTAGGTTTGAGACGTTTATTTGATTCTTAAAGCCTGATTGATAAACTTCCTTTCCCAACATATTTACTATTCTTAGGTTATAATTGGAATTGGAATATGTATTTTCTCCTAAATCTATATTTAGTGTTGAATTGGTTGGATTAGGATAAATTCTTAGGTTAATATCTTCCTTTTCAATGGTTGGCAGTCCTATAACAGATTTATATCCAAAATAAGGTCTAATCATTAAAGAGCCTTTGAAAAGAGTGTTGGGTTCCCAAGAGTTTGCCCAATTACCAAACATTTTTGAAGAGCAATCAGTGTTTCTGTCAAATCCAATATTTAGATAATCGTTATATTTAGTTTGAAGTGAAACAAAGAATTCCCCCTCTGGAATAACTAATGGTGAGTTTAAATAGTAGCGAGTATATTGGTTTAATCCTTCTGTTTTTGGAGTAAAGTAGGTATTTGAACGATATATGCTGTCATTAGGTTTTCCGCCCAAACTATTCCAAACACATAGGTAGAAAGGTTTTTGATTGGCATCGTGATATGTTGAATTAAAATAAATATCCACTGCTGTAAGTGTATCTGGAACTTTAAGATTAAAGCCAAGAGCTAAATTTGAAACTCCAATTGGTTGTATTCCAAATCCATTTTCTGCACTTGCATCATCGTAAGCAAAATAGTTTTCAAAAACTTGCTTGAAACGAATTGTATCATTTGAAGTTCGACTATCTTGTCCAACTCCTTCTTTAACAATATGAACTACATCAAAAGTTTCCCATTGATTTGGATCTATAGAGTAGGAGAAATTGGTTGGAGGGTTAGCATGATTGGGTGAGGTTTGGAAGTTTTTGGTTTGAATGTAAGGATAAATGTTTTCAAAACCACCATTATAAGAGGCTACCTCTGTTCCAAAACTATTGAAAACATAGTAGTTGTACTGTGAGCTTAAAGCAATATCTGAAAGATTAATAATTTTAATATCAAGGCTATCTCCCATATCTTCTCCCCTAAACTGAATAGCTGGGATTGCTTGATATTCTTTTAAAAGAGAGCGAGCAGGATTAACAAAAGCTATATCTCTAATGGCTCTGTCATCATATCTTCTATCTTTATTCAAATATACATAATCTAAGTGCCAATGATCGCAATTATCCACATAGGCATAAGATGGATTATTGGCTAAGGATGCAAAATTGAGAAAACGGAAGCGAAATTCAGAATTAAAATATATTGTATCTACTATTGGAATATTTACAAAAAGCCAATAAGTGCTGTCTTTTGCAAAAATACTATCAACTCTTAAACCTTCTGTTTTCCATACATTATGCCAAGTGTTATGACTAAAACTATAAAATTGAAGAACTAAAGAATCTCTCTTAGCTGGTGTTGCTCCAATATTATCCCAAATCTCTCCAATCCCTCCTCCTGGTTGAACATAGAAACTAAGATAAATGCTATCTTGAGGAGTTAGTTTGGTTAGTGTTGGAAGCAAGGTTGAATCTAAACGAATCTTGTATGAAGTGAGTGTATCTGCAGGAAATCCTGTTGTGTTTGCATGAGGATAGAGCTGACCTTCAAAATCTAATGCATCAAGTGTTACTACTCCTACTGTTGGAGCAAGAAAAGGATAATCAGTATTTACCCAAGCTCCTTTATTCTCCCATAAATCTATATTAGGGATATTTAAATAATTTGAAAAGTCATCAATAAATGGGAGGGTTATCCTATTGATGCTTTTTGATTTATTATTTGTTATTTTGCTTTTTGTTTGTGAGGCTTGAGTCAATTTAAACTGACTCTTTCCTTCTATGGGGGAAAAAGCAAAGAAAATAATTAATACTATCCAAAATTTAAAAACTTTCTTCAAATTCATCTATTATTTGATTTGTAGGAGATTCTTCCTCAACAATTGGTGCAGACATTTTAAACCCTTTTATTTTTTCTTTATACCTTGGTTTAGTGTCATTCATAAATATAATGCTTATGGTTGTTCCTTTTGTTATGCTACTATTGTTTGGAGAGAATGAAATAACTTTTGAATGAACAATGTCTTTCTTTCCCTCATATTGCTTTTTCCCAACATTTAAGGATGCTTCCCAAAGTTTCTTTTCAGCCTCTGGTTCTGTAAGCCCTATAATGTTTGGCATGTCGGTTGTATATCTTTCTTGGTTCATTTCAACAACTAAATCAACCTCTTCTCCTCTTTGTATTTCAGAACCTTCTTCAATTGGGTTGCCCTTGTATCTTTGTCCAACAACAACATTATTAAAGTCCCCAATATTGAAAATGAACTTACCAACTCTCAATCCAACATTTGTTAGTTGGTTGACTGCCGAACGAACACTCTGATCCTTACAGTTTGGCATAGGTATGTTCTCTCCTTTTGAAGAAGTTACTACAACATAAATTTTCCTGCCTTTCTTTATCTTCGCTTCTGCTTTTGGGTCTTGTGAAATAATTTTCCCTGCATGTTCTCCTGGGGTGTAGATTGAATCCATTACAATTAATTCAAAGTTATCCATCTCAGGCATCTGATCTATCTGATCAACAAAACTACCTTCAATATTAGGCATTATGTATTCAGATGAATGACGGGTGTAGAAGTTTAGACCAATAAAGGCAATTATTAGAATTCCAGTGAAAACTAATGCCATTAAACCAATATTTTTCCAAAAAACTTTGCTTTTAACAAATTCAATTAACGACATCTAAGCTTTTTTTATTAATCTCTACGTCCCAAATAAATTGCAATATAATATAGTAGGGTTGCAAGGGACGAAAGTGCTGCAACAACATAAGTGTAAGCTGCCGATTTTAATGCATCTTTTGCTTTTGGCTGGGAAAATGAAGAAGTAACTGAATGATTTTCTAACCAAACAAGGGCTCTTTGAGAAGCATTTATTTCAACAGGAAGTGTTACAAAACTGAAAAGTGTTGTCAGTCCAAATAAAACAATTCCTACTAAAAGCAATTGAGGAAAGGTATTAACCATAAACATTCCTCCAAGAATTACCCACATAACCCATTTTGAAGCAAAACTAACAACAGGCACAAGTCTTGAACGCATCATAAGCCAAGTGTAGGCAGTTGCATGTTGAACAGCATGTCCACATTCGTGAGCTGCAACAGCTGCTGAAGCAACATTTGCTCCAAAATAAACATCACGACTAAGGTTTACAACCTTTGTTTGGGGATTGTAATGGTCAGTAAGTTGCCCCTCAACACATTCGACCTTTACATCATATATATCTTGATCGTGAAGCATTTTTTCTGCAACTTCTTTTCCGGTTAATCCTCTTTCTGTTGGTATTTTTGAATATTCAGCAAACTTTCTTTTGAGGTTTGCACTAACAAGCCAGCTAATAAGGGCAATTCCAATAAATAATACCCAATAAATCATTGTTCCACTCATCATTGTGGTTTCTGGTTCCATAATTTCTCTTTATTTTTTATTAAAATTCAATTCTATTTTTTCTTTGCTATTACACAATTGATTGGCAAAATTAGTCATTTTTCACCACTATTATGATATGTAAAGTAAATAAAAACAATATTCTTAACGTAAAATTAAGGTTTTTATGTATCTTTGTGAGCTATTTTGTCGTATTTTAGGAATATTTTTTAAATAGAACACTCAAAATAATGATTTTTGAACTAATAAGAAGCGTATGATTAAATCAATGACAGGCTATGGGAAAGCCTCTACAATTTTTAACAACAAGACTTTAACTATTGAAATCAAAACTCTTAACAGCAAACAGGCAGATATAAATCTTAAGATTCCTTGTCTGTATAGGAGTAAGGAGATTACACTTAGAAATCAAATTTCAAATTTCTTGGAAAGAGGGAAAATTGATTGTTATGTGAGTGTAGAATATAATGGAGAGTGCCCAAACATCAATATTAACTCTAATCTTTTTATTAGCTACTACAATCAAATTGAACAGTTGGCTAAAAAGGTTAATGCCTCAAAGGAAGATATTTTCCGCTATGTGCTACAAATTCCTGAAATCAATCATTGTTCAAATGAAGAACTTATGGAAGAAGAAATGGATGTGGTGACTAATTTAATAAAGGAAGCTCTTAAAAAAACTGATGATTATAGAATTTGCGAAGGGAAAACATTAGAAAATGACCTTCTACATAGAGTTAATCTAATTAGGGGAAAACTTCTTCAAATTGATAATTTCGAAAAAGCAAGAACTATACAAATTAGAGAAAAACTACTCTCTAAACTTAACGAACTAAAAAGTGAGTCAATTGACAAAAATCGTTTCGAGCAAGAAATAATCTACTATCTTGAGAAGTTAGACATCACAGAGGAGAAAATAAGGCTAAAACAACATCTCGATTATTTCGTTAATACAATGAAAATTGATAAGTCGGAAGGGAAAAAATTAGGATTCATAACTCAAGAAATGGGAAGAGAGATAAACACACTTGGCTCAAAATCACAAGAAGCAAATATGCAGAAGATAGTTGTTGAAATGAAAGACGAGCTTGAAAAAATAAAAGAACAAGTATTAAATGTTTTATAATGAGGAATTGATTGTGGGGAGAATAATATATTTGAGAAAGAATTTTAAATCTTACTCTATATTTCTATTTTTTACCATTCTTTTTTCACTCCTAAGTTCTAGCTCCTTTTCGCAAGATAGCCCTGAAAAAAAGTTTTTTTACACAGAAGGATTGAAAAACAAAATTGATTTGTATGAAGATTTGATTGAAAAAAAATTTCTTCAAGAATATTATGAAAATCTCCTAAGTCTTTACTCGCAAACCGAGCAAAACTCCAAAGCAGAGAAATTGATTAAGAAAACAATTAAGCAATTCCCTCAAAACTCAATATATATTGCTGACCTAGGAACATACTATATTAATTTGGGAGAAAAAGAAAAGGCAGAAAAACAATTTGAAAAAGCAATAGAAAATCTTCAAGCCAATCAAAACTCCATCTCTCAACTTGCCAACTATTTTAGTGTTCAAAATAATATTGATTATTCAATAAAAACCTTTCAAAAAGGGAGGGAATTGTTTAATGACAAATATCGTTTTATCTACGAAATATCCTCACTTTATCAAAGACAAGGCAGATATGAAGAAATGACAACAGAATACCTCAACCTTCTGGATGAGAATCAAGCTATGCTCAATCAAATAAAAATATACCTTGGAAGCATAATTCAACAAGACACGGATAAAAAATTTATAGATCATTTTAGGACAGCAATTTTAAAAAAAACACAAAAAGAGCAAAACAACTCAAGCATAGCCCAACTCTATGTTTGGATTCTTCTCCAACAAAAAAACTACTCCTTGGCATTCACTCAAGCCAAATCAATTGACAAAAGATTTGAGAATCATACAGGACAAACTGTTTACGAAATAGCAAACATAGCACTTAATAATCAAGACTATCAAGTTGCAAAAGAAGCTTTCACTTATCTTATTGGAAAAGGGAGAGAAAGCACTTACTATATGGTGAGTAGATTGGGACTCCTTAGCTCTCTCTACTATCCTTTCATCAACACAATCAGCCACACAAACAAAGCAACTCTAACTCTTAAATCAGAATATCTTACAACCCTTTCAGAACTGGGAAAAAGCCCTGCCACAATTCCAATTATGCAACAATATGCATACCTTCTAGCTTACTACCTAACTGCTTCACAAGAAGCAGTTGACATTCTCGACCAAACTCTTGCTATGCCTCAAATAAAAAATAGCGAAAAAGCTCAAAGTAAGCTAATGAGAGCAGATATATATCTTATGGAAAACGATATTTGGGAAGCATCACTAACCTATTCTCAGGTAGAAAAAGAATTTAAAAACGATGTTATAGGTTCGGAAGCAAAATTCAAAAATGCCATGCTATCCTACTATAATGGAGATTTTGACTGGGCAATATCACAATTTGACGTTCTTCGTTCCTCCACAACCAAACTAATAGCTAATGATGCAATGGAATACTCATTATTGATTTCTGACAATATTGACCAAGACTCATCCTACAAAGGACTATCTCTCTACTCCAAAGCCGAATTTGCTCTCTACCAACATAATTATACCAAAGCTCTCCAATTGCTCGATACCCTTAACCAAAACTATCTCTCACACCCTCTTTTCGACGAAGTTATGTATAAAAGAGCAGAAATAGCCATACAACAAAACCAGTACCAAAAGGCAGACAGTCTTCTAAACCAAATTCTATTGAAATACCCATCAGATTTGATGGCAGATGACGCACTTTATCTTTTAGCTCAATTAAATGAAACCCACCTCAACTCAACTCAAAAAGCAAAAGAATACTACGAAAGAATAATTTTAGAATATCCTAATTCACTTTACGTAACTGAAGCAAGAAAACGTTACAACCAATATAATGTACCCAAATAAAAAAGCCCCTCGTACTCTATTTATTCTCCATAGACATTTTTATAAGTTGATTAAGTACTGTTATATCAAGAGATTCGAGCTTATTGAAATTAATACAGCCTCTTCCAATCTTAACCTTTCCCAATTCTTTTGCTATAGATTGAATGTTTTGTTCCCTTAAATCGAGATTGAGGTATAGGGAAATATAGTTTTTTCTTGGGGAAAAGCCAATCCTAAACCACTCAACATTTCGTCCAGAAGGAGAAGAAACAACAAATTTCATAAATCCAATAATACTATCGCCCCACATCTTACCCTCCTGTTTTGCATGACTTAGCATAAGACTATATAGTTCTTTTGAATCATTCCTCTTAGTTTCATTCTCAATAGCATTAAGAAATTCCATAACAGAAACTTCATTCACCTTTGTCTTAATTTCAGTAAGTTTTGCCATAATAATACAATTTTAATAAATTACTCAACCCAAATATTACTTTCTAAAGTTATTTAATCATTAAATATCTTATTTGATAGCTGAAATATACGCATACTCAGGGGACAAATAAATAAATTTAGAATGAAATTCTTAAAATAAACAAGGAGTTTTCTCTCTTAGTATGCTCTTTTTGAATTACCTTCGTAGTAGTTGATGAATGCTTGATTAACGACCTTATTCCCTCCTGGGGTTGGATATTTTCCTGTAAAATACCAGTCACCCGTGTGGTTAGGGCATGCTTGGTGTAATCCTTCTATAGTTTGATAGACTATTTCTACTTCGGCTCTACAATCTTCTGGAGTTAGTAGCTTGGTTATTCTTGCTGTTATTTCATCGTTGGTGAATGGTTTGTAAATTTCCCTAACATAGTTAACTACTTCTTCTTTTGGAAGGGTTTCCTGTGCCTTGCACTTTTGATATACTTCATCAATAACATTCTGCATACCTCTTTCTTTTAGAAGATCTATTGTTGCATTAAATGCTATAAATTCTGTCATTCGTGACATATCTATTCCATAGCAATCGGGGTAGCGAATTTGAGGAGCTGAGGAGGCTACTACTATTTTCTTTGGGTTTAGTTTATCGAGTATTCTTATTATACTTTGCTTCAGGGTTGTTCCTCTAACTATACTATCATCAAGAACTACAAGATTGTCGATATGGTCACGAACTTGTCCATAAGTTACATCATAAACGTGTGCAACAAGGTCGTCTCTATCATTGTCATTTGTTATAAATGTTCTCATTTTAACATCTTTCACCACTAATGCTTCGCGTCTTGGTGAGTCTGCAAAGATTTCAAGGAGCTCTTCTTTTGTAATTCTCCCTTTTTCCTGGGTTTCTAAGATTTTTTCTATTCTTTTTTGGTCAATATATTCATTAAATGATTGCGCTAATCCTTGAAATGCAACTGAGGCTGTATTTGGGATATAGGATATTATTGTATTTTTAATGTCGTAGTTTATTGCTTTTAGGATGGAGTCTCTTAGGTTGCGTCCAAGTTTTTTTCTTTCTTGGTATATTGATGAGTCGGTTCCTCTTGAAAAGTATATTCTTTCAAATGAGCATTTTGAAAGTTTTTCATCTGGTTTCAGGACTTGTTCTATTGTAACTTGCCCATTTTTTTTAATTATTATGGCTTGCCCTGCATCAAGTTCTTTTACCTGATCGCTTTGCATGTTGAGGGCAGTTAAAATTACTGGTCTTTCAGATGCAACTGCAACAAATTCGTCGTTTTCATAATAAAAACATGGTCTTATTCCACTTGGATCTCTTAAAACAAATGCATCTCCATGTCCTAACATTCCTGCTAAAACATATCCTCCATCCCATCGTTTGGAGGCTTTTTGAAGAATTTTGGCAATATCTATTTCTTCGGCAATTTTATTAGTTATTGTAATATTATCTAAGCCAGCATCTTTGTATTTGCGAAATAGAGTTTCTACTTCTCTGTCAACAAAATGTCCAATCTTTTCAAGAACAATTGCTGTGTCTGCTGCCTTAACAGGGTGTTGACCTAAAACAACTAACTTATCCATCATCTCATCAATGTTGGTTAGATTGAAGTTTCCTGCAAGCACCACCGAACGAGTTTTCCAATTGCTTTCTCTAAGGAAAGGATGTAGGTTTTCCATTTCATTCTTTCCAAATGTTCCATAGCGCAAATGACCTAAGTATAACTCTCCAAGAAATTTATCATCGGAAAAGGCTTTTGTTATTACGTCTTGAATTGGTTTACTGCTATTGCTTTTTTCAATATGAACATATGGAGTTCCTGGTTCTGTATTGAATTTTATTGATGCTAACCCTGCTCCATCTTGTCCTCGGTTATGCTGTTTTTCCATCAATAAATACATTTTGTTCAGTCCCCAATACTTAGTTCCGTATTTTTTCTCGTAATATTCCAACGGTTTTTTGAGGCGAAGCAATGCAATTCCGCATTCGTGTTTAATACTATCACTCATATTTTTTAGGATATTGGCACTCTTCTATCAATTCCAAAGCAATTTTTTGTTACTTTCACTGCTGTTGGACACTGACGACGTTTCCATTCATTTATTCTTACTAACTTAATTATTCTATCAATTATTGTCTTGTCTGCTCTAAGGGATTCTTTCTCAAATATTTCTACTATCTCCTGTGAATTTCTATAATTATCCAAATGTTCCTCAAGTATTCTATCTAAAATATCATAATCTGGCAAAGAGTCTGAATCTTTTTGCCCCGGACGAAGTTCTGCTGAAGGTGCTTTATTTATAGAATTCCAAGGAATAGGCACTTGAGTTGAATTAGGATTTACCTTTAACCATTGATCATTAATGTATTTTGATAACTCCCAAACTTCTGTTTTATATAAGTCAGCTAATATGGAAATTGAACCGGAGGTATCTCCATAAAGAGTTCCATATCCAACTGCTGCTTCAGATTTATTTGTTGTGTTTAGAAGTGCGGCTCCAAATTTATTTGCAAACCACATCAAACTAACGCATCTTAAACGACTTTGTATGTTTTCCTCTGCAACATTGAATGTTTGATTTGGTAAAATTGAATTGAAAGTATTGCTACATTGTTCAAAACACTCTTTAATTGGAACAATATAATGTTCTATATCTAGGTTTTTTGCAGAATCTAAGGCATCTTTTATTGAGTGGTCGGAAGAATATTCCGATGGCATTAAAATTCCAATAACATTTTCTTTTCCGAGAGCATTTACGGCAATTGCAACAACAAGAGCCGAATCAATTCCTCCAGAAAGTCCAAGAACTGCTTTTTTTATTTGATTTTTATGGAAGTAATCTTTAACAGCAAGGGTTAGGGCTTGATATAGATTTTGTAGTTTTGATGGAGAGTTTTGAAAAATTGGTTTTAGGGCTGTTGTTTCAAATGTTTGAGATTTATAATCAAAATGAGGGAGCAATCCACAAAGTTCTCCTTTTGAATTTAAAATAAAGCTTCCTCCCGAAAATAGAAATCCCCCCTCGGCACCTGTCCTATTACAAAAAACTAATGTGGTTTGAAGTTTGCGAGCCAAAACAACCAATTCATCTAATAAGTCTTTTTGTCTCTGGTGATAGAACAAAGTATTTGAGCAAATTATCAGTATATCAATGTTGGTTTTCTTTTCAACAAAATCTTTCAAATCTTCCAAAAAACCAAATCCTAAAACTTGACTCTTATAATTAATAGTTTCTACTCCCTCTCCTTTATCAAATCCAATGTCTAAAGGAGAAAGATTTTTCTTTGTTGCCAAAGCTAAAATCTCTCCCTTTTCAATCATCACCAAGGAATTATACTTTTTGCCTTCTATTTCAATAGGAGTTCCAAATATTAAATCTCTTTTTTCAGAAATCAAATTATCACAAACATGAGATGAAGAAGCAAATAAATCGTTGTAGGAAGTTGAATTATACAAAATCCCTCCACTAACAGAAAGTTCGGGGAAAACAGATAATACATCTGAATTTACTTGCTTTAAACAATCAGTAATTATACCCCTGTTGAAATTAAATCCTAAACTTTTAGGGTTTAGTTGGTTTATTTGAATTTTCATTTATTCTTTTAAGGCTTGGCGGATTTGACCCTCAAGCTCTGACATTAGTTCTTCGTTATCTAAAAGAAGTTGTTTTACAGCTTCACGCCCTTGTCCAAGTTTAGTTTCTCCATAACTAAACCAAGAACCACTTTTCTTTATTATATTTTTTTCTACTCCCATATCAACAATTTCACCAACTTTTGAAATGCCTTGACCAAATGTTAAATCAAATTCAACTTGACGGAAAGGAGGCGCTAATTTGTTCTTAACAACCTTAACTCTTACTCTGTTTCCAACGTTTTGATCTCCTTCTTTAATTGCTTGAATACGGCGAATGTCTAAACGGATTGATGAATAGAACTTTAATGCATTTCCACCGGTTGTTGTTTCTGGGTTGCCAAAAACAATCCCAATCTTATCTCTTAATTGATTAATAAAAATACAACAGCAATTTGTTCTACTTATGGTTGAAGTTAACTTTCTAAGCGCTTGTGACATTAAACGTGCTTGAAGCCCCATCTTACTATCTCCCATTTCTCCATCAATTTCTGCCTTCGGAGTAAGTGCGGCAACAGAGTCGATAACTATTATATCAATTGCTCCTGAACGGATTAAATTATCTGTTATTTCAAGAGCCTGTTCTCCATTGTCAGGTTGTGAAATGAAAAGATTATCTATATCAACACCTAATTTTTGAGCATAAGAACTATCGAATGCATGTTCGGCATCAATAAATGCTGCAACACCTCCAACTTTTTGAGCCTCTGCAATTGCGTGAATTGCTAAAGTTGTTTTACCCGAACTCTCAGGTCCATAAATTTCAATAACTCTTCCTCGTGGCAAACCTCCAATTCCAAGAGCTATGTCTAACCCAAGAGATCCTGTTGAAATTACATTGACCTCAACAGCTGGCTTATCTCCAAGCTTCATTATTGAGCCCTTGCCATAATTCTTTTCAATCTTATCAATTGTTGATTGTAACACTTTTAACTTTTCAAGCTTTGAAGTGTCAGTTGAATTTTCTTTTGCCATAATTTTGTTTGTGATATATTTATACTTTACTAATATTTATTTCTAACTCAATTCCTTCAATAACATCTATTTTTGAAACAGATTCCATTTTATGATTGCCCATAAATAAAGAAAAATTATCGCTTTTTCTTACTAATGACAATTCCTGCGTAAGGGTTTCTCCTGTTATATAATCTCTATATTCTTCAATAGTTTGCTCTAAAAGTGAGTTGTATTCAATTTCTACATTAATGAAATCTGTTATTTCAAAGTTTTTGTCTTTTCTAATGTTTTGAATCCTGTTGACTAACTCACGAGCAATTGCTTCTCTGAGTAATGATTCTGTTATTGTTGTATCAAGAGCAACAGTTATATTCCCTTCGTTTAAAACAACCCAACCTGGAATATCTTGCGTTACTATATCAACATCAGAAGTAAGAAGTTCTATTTTTTCACCATTAATGTCAATATATATCTTTCCATCTCTTTCAATTTCAGAAATTCTATCTTGTGATAATTGTTCTAAGCTAAGGGCAATTGCTTTCATCTTTTGACCATATTTTGGACCTAAGGTTTTGAAATTTGCTTTTGCTTTCTTTATCAAAATATTGTTTTGTGGGGAAAGGAATTCTATTTTTTTTACATTTACTTCCGATAGAATTAATTTTTCAACACTTTCAATTTGAAATATAAATTCTTGGTTTGGTGTTGGAATCATTATTTTCTGGAGAGGTTGACGTACCTTCAAATTATTTCTTTTTCTTAACGAAAGAACCATTGAACAAATCTTTTGAGCCAATTGCATTCTTTCCTCTAATGCCTTGTCTTGTAGTTTTTCATCAACCTTTGGAAAGTCTGTGTGGTGTACTGAGCTAATAGAACTATTATCGTTTGATTTGTATCTACGAGTTACGTTGTTTAAATCTAAGAATAGTCTATCTGCAAAGAATGGAGCTATTGGAGACATTAGTTGAGAAATAACTTCTAAACAAGTGTAAAGAGTTTGATATGCTGAAATCTTATCATTTGTGTATTCTCCCTTCCAAAAACGACGACGACATAAACGAACATACCAATTGCTTAAATACTCATCTACAAAATTTCCAATTGCTCTTGCAGCACGTGTTGGTTCATATTCATTGTATGAAGAATCAACCATTTTAATTAATGAATTAAGCTCTGAAAGAATCCAACGATCTATTTCTGGTCTTTCTTCGTAGTTGATTTCTGCTTCTTTGTATTCAAATGAATCTATGTTTGCATAAAGAGCAAAAAAACTATAAGTATTATATAAAGTACCAAATAACTTTCTACGAACCTCATCAACTCCTTCTATATCAAATTTTAGATTTTCCCAAGGTTGTGAGTTGGAAACCATATACCAACGTGTTGCATCGGCTCCATATTTTTCAATAACTTCAAACGGATTAACACCATTTCCAAGGCGTTTTGACATTTTGTTTCCATTTTTATCCAAAACTAAACCATTCGAAACAACATTTTTGAAAGCAACAGAATCAAAAACTAATGTTGATATTGCATGTAGTGTAAAGAACCATCCACGAGTTTGGTCAACTCCTTCTGCAATAAAATCTGCAGGGAAGTTTTTCTTCAATTCATTCTCACTACATTCAAAAGGATAATGAACCTGAGCATAAGGCATTGCTCCTGAATCAAACCAAACATCAATTAGATCCGTTTCTCTAATCATTTTTTCCCCTTTTGAAGAAACTAATATAACATCATCAATATATGGACGATGTAAATCAAAATTATTATAGTCTTTTGAAGAGTATTTATTTTCTTCCATATAGCCTTTTGCTATACTCTTGCCTATTTCATTACTCAACATTTCAACTGAAGTTATGCAAATCTCTTCTTTTCCATCTTCAGTTCTCCAAATAGGAAGAGGAGTCCCCCAATAGCGTGAACGGGAAAGATTCCAATCCACCAGGTTTTCCAACCAATTGCCAAAACGACCAGTTCCAGTTGATTCTGGCTTCCAGTTAATCGTTTTATTTAACTCAATCATTCTATCCTTAAGAGCTGTTGTACGAATAAACCAAGAATCTAATGGATAATATAAAATTGGTTTATCTGTTCTCCAACAATGTGGATAGTTATGGATATGTTTTTCTATTTTAAAGGCTTTATTTTCTTGCTTCAACAATAATGCTATTTCAATATCAAGGCTTATATCTTTTTCTGTAAGCTTACTATCGAAAGCATTCTTAACATATTTACCTTCAAATTGAGAGTAAAGCTCTCTATTTATATTATTTTCAACAAAATCATTATCCAGTTCTTCTATTTTAAAGAACTTACCACTTCTATCAACCATTGGCTGACGTTTTCCTTCTTTATCAATAAGAACTAATGGTGGGATTCCTGATTGCTTTGCCACTCTGTCATCATCAGCACCAAAAGTTGGAGCAATATGAACAATACCAGTTCCGTCATCAGTTGTTACAAAATCTCCTCCAATAACTCTAAACGCACCTTCTTGAGGTTTAACCCATGGCAAAAGTTGCTCATATTCCATTCCAACTAATTCTTTTCCCTTGCATTCTTTTATAACTCTGTATGGAAGAACTTTGTCATTTTGATTATATTCCATTGGTGAGTCTTTAGACTCTTCGGAAAAGAAAGAGTTCATTAATGGTTTCCCTAAAATAATAGTTATCGGTTTTGCAGAATATGGATTGAATGTATCTACCCAAACATAATCTATATTTGTCCCAACAGCTAAGGCAGTGTTAGAAGGCAGTGTCCATGGAGTTGTTGTCCAAGCAATAAAATATGCTTCTTTATACTCATCTGACTTTATCTTAAATTGAGCTACCATGGTTGTATCTTTTACATCTTTATAGCAACCAGGCATATTTAATTCATGAGAGCTTAATCCTGTTCCTGCCGCTGGAGAAAAAGGTTGAATAGTGTAGCCTTTATATAAAAGACCTTTGTTGTATAACTCTCCAATCAAAAACCAAAGAGTTTCAATATATTCATTTTTAAATGTTATGTATGGGTTTTCTAAGTCAACCCAATACCCCATTTCTTTTGTTAACCTATCCCACAAATCCTTATATTTCATAACCTCGGCCCTACAAGCTGCGTTATAATCGTCAACTGAAATGTTTTTTCCAATATCTTCTTTGGTTATACCTAAATTCTTTTCAACACCTAATTCCACTGGCAAACCATGAGTATCCCAACCTGCCTTACGAGCAACATAATATCCTTTCAAGGATTTATAGCGACAAAAAATATCCTTAATTGCTCGAGCCATAACATGATGAATTCCTGGCTGACCATTAGCTGATGGAGGCCCTTCATAGAAAATAAATTCTTTACTTCCTTGTCGAAGTTTTAGACTATTTTCAAAAATATTATTTTCTTCCCAATACTTAAAAATATCCTTGTTAATTGCAGTTAAATCAAGCTGTTTGTATTCTTGATATTTCTTTCCCATACCCTTTTTCCTAAAAAAATTATGATTAATTATTAACTTGCAAAAGTACTAATATAATTAGAAAAATCAAAACATAAAATTTAACCTATTCCGTTTTTTAAAAAAAACATCTCTATCATTTAATTATAACACTATATATTAAGATATTAAAAGATAATTTTTGAAATAAAACTAAAAGAAAAGCAAAAAAAGGGTTGAAAAATTTGGTAGGAATGAAAAAGGTTGTATTTTTGCAACCTCAATAGGGAGCATAGCTCAGCTGGTTCAGAGCACCTGCCTTACAAGCAGGGGGTCACAGGTTCGAACCCTGTTGCTCCCACACAATCAAAAAGAGACTATCTCATAATTCATGAGACAGTCTCTTTTTCTATTTTAAATCATTTAAAACACTGATAAATTCAAATTAAACCTTGTTTGCTCAGAATTAATTCAAAGATAAATTTTATATGTTGGCAACATACTAACAATATGTTGGCAACATACGAATCATAAGTTGGCAACATACGAAAATTAAATCAAGTTTAATTTTATCTAAAAACCTTTAACCCCTTCGGAGTAATACTATAAATCCTTTAATCCTGATTCTGAAGAAAAAAGCTTACTCAAAATCTTCCCTTAATAAAAAAGGATTTTCCCTTTCTTAATTCTAAAGTTCAATAAAACTTTTAACTGAGGGTAAAACTTTATTATCTTTGCATAAGAAAAATATATATTTTATGACTAAAAACTGGACTAAGGAATTAAGTATTATTGCAATTATACTGTCAATAAGTGCAATTATTATGGGAATATTTATTATGGCGAAAACTGCTCCAAAGAATGATGAAGCCCAGTATAGAGATTTAGTTAAACAATATTATCAAAACTTTGCAGCTCCAATTCCTGAAAAAGTTACTTTTTGCGGGCAAGAGGTCCCAATTGACAATGTATTTGTTAGAGAGGCTTTAGACAGGGAACTAATTTCTATTATGTATAACCACTCCACTACTTTTTTAATCCTTAAAAGAGCTGAAAGATATTTTCCAGAAATTGAAAAGGTTTTGAAAAGCCAAAATATTCCAGATGATATCAAATATTTAGCTGTTGCTGAAAGTGGATTGGCAAATGTTATTTCATCTGCAAAAGCAGAAGGATTTTGGCAATTTGTACTCCCTACAGCAAAGGAATATGGATTAGACACATTAGTTGGTTGGGATGAAAGATATGATTTAGAGAAGTCAACTATTGCTGCTTGTCAATACTTAAAAAACAAGAAAGCAATTTTCAACGATTGGCCCTTAGCTTGTGCTGCATACAATTCTGGGGAAACAGGAGTGAAAAATCGGATGAAAGATCAGGGTTGTGATAATTATTGGGATTTATATACCAATACAGAAACTTCACGCTATGTATATCGAATTATTGCTTACAAACTAATTATGGAAAATCCCCAACAATATGGTTACTATTTTCGGAAGAAAGACACCTACCTTGCCATTCCAACTCAGGAGCTTATTATCGATTCCTCAATAAATGATTTATATGCATTTGCAAAACATGTAAATGTTCCTTACAAATACCTTAGAAACTTAAATCCTGCAATAAGAGGGAGTAAAATTGTAAATAAAAACAACAAAAAGTTAAAACTATTTATTCCTTCATCAAATAGCTTGTCATGGGAAAACTTAACTAAAGATCTTAAACACGAATCAATCCAGATAGGATGTGAGGGGGAAGAAATTTAGAATAAAAGAAGAGCTCAAAAACTTTTTAAGGTTTTTGAGCTCTTCTTTTTATACTTATTCAAAAACTAAGTATAATATCTTTAACTCTAATTTAGTCAACCATAATAACTAAACATTTGCTTCCTCTCCAAAATTGTTCTGGATTTGTAATGCGAAGTGATGAAGGGGTCTTTTCTTCTCCTTCTAATGAATATGATGAAGTAGGGTGAGATGTAACAATTTTTATTTTCTTACCGGTCAAAGGAATTTCTTGAGTATTTCTAATGTCTATTTTAGTTAAGTTTTCATATTCTGTATTATTTGCTAAAACAGATGATTTTCCTATTCCAATAAATCCTCCTTTTCTATCAATCAATTTTTTTAAAATAAGTTCTTTCTTTGTTCCAACAACAAAATATGCTGTATTTTTTTCATCTTCAATTTTCATTATTTGAGCATCCTTATTCTTTGTTTTAGAGTTAAGGTCTGCAACATCTTTTGTTAAGTTGTCAATTTGAATGTTTTTCTTTGCTAATTCTGCATTTAGAGCTTGTATTTGCTGTTCTTGTTCCAAAATTCTTGCTTCAAGACTTTGTACAAAATTCTTTAGCTGTTGGTTTTCTTTATTGTTCTTATTCATTTTAGCATTAACATTTGCTATCTTTCTTCTATTTTCAGATAATAGATTGTTTATAGTTTCAATATTTGACTTAATGCTTGATTTTGTATCTTTAGATATTTCTCCTGTTGAGTTAGCAACTTTTGATACTTTAGAATATTTGTTTGTAACTTCATTAAGGGATGAATCAATGTCGTTAAGTTCTTGGAATAATGATTCTAATTCACCATCCTTTGCTGACATTAATTGAGCAAAAGAATCATGAATTTGTTTCTCTCTTGCTTGTTGTTCTTTTTCGTTTTGGCAACCAAAAAAAGATACTATTGCAAATAAACCGATGATTAATAAACTTTTCTTCATTTCAAATTTTTTATTTAATGATTATTTAATTTTCTATCTAAATATACCTTGAACTTACAAAATTAGTATTTTTTTTTGACATTACAATATATTAAACCACAATATCAAAAAATATTTTAAACTCTAATCCATTAATTAGCTCGCAAAAAAGTAGTAATATTGCAGATTATTTCTATTTTAAATGAATAAAGAAGAACTTGAAATATTTGGAGCCAAGGCTCATAACTTACAGAATGTTTCTTTGTCGTTACCAAGAAATTCACTTGTAACAATTACTGGATTAAGTGGGAGCGGAAAGTCCTCTTTGGCTTTCGACACAATTTATGCTGAAGGTCAAAGAAGATATTTAGAAACTTTCTCAACATACATACGTTATTTTCTTGGCACAATAGAAAGACCAAATGTTGAAAAAATTACAGGGCTTTCTCCAGTAATTTCTATTGAACAAAAGACAACAAACAAAAATCCTCGTTCAACAGTTGGAACAACAACAGAAATTTATGATTTAATCCGTTTGCTTTTTGCAAGAGTAGCTGATGCCTATTCCATAAATACTGGAGAAAAAATGGTTAAGTATTCTGAAAAACAGATTATTGAAATAATTGAAACAAACTTTACTGACAAAACAGTTTTTATATTAGCCCCTGTTGTTAAGGGGAGAAAAGGTCATTATAGGGAGTTGTTTCTTTCAACAGCAAAAAAAGGATTCTTAAAAGTTAGAATTGATAAGGTTATTACCAATATTAGCTCTGGAATGCAATTGGACAGATACAAAATTCATGATATTGAAATAGTGGTTGATAAAATTAAGGTTTCTAATCAGAACAACACAAGACTTAAAAAATCTGTTGAAACTGCTTTCAAGCATGGAAATGGGACTTTGATGCTTTTAGATGAGCAGACCAATGAAATTAAATATCTCAGTCGTCAATTAATGTGTCCCACAACAGGAATTTCATATCCAGAACCGGAACCAAATACTTTTTCGTTTAATTCTCCATATGGAGCATGCCCATTTTGTAATGGATTAGGAGAAATGAATTTAGTGGACTTAAAGAAACTAATCCCTGACAACAGTAAATCTTTAAATCAAGGAGGGTTAGTTCCATTGGGCAAACCAAACAAAAGTTCTTGGTTTACAAAACAGCTTGAGGCCTTAGGGAAAAAAATGGATTTTAATCTTGATACTCCTATACAAGAAATCAGTGAAGAGGCAATTCAGGTAATATTATATGGCTCTGAAATGGAACTTGAAACCTATGATTCTAATCTTGGGATTAGATCCTTAAGTAAAGATAAATTTCAAGGAATTGTAAACTATATAAATTCTCAAATTGGGGAAAATACTCCAGCCTCCATTCAAAAATGGGCAAATAGCTTTATGAACACAATTCAATGTCCGCATTGTAATGGGAAAAGGCTTAAACCAGAATCGCTACAATTCAGAATTTTGGATAAAAATATTGCGGATTTAGTATCTATTGATTTAAAAGATCTTTCCATTTGGTGTGAAAATATTTTAACAAAAATTCCTCAACGAAAACAAGAAATTGCGAAAGAAATTCTAAGAGAAATAAATACAAAAATCAACTTTCTTTTAGATGTAGGATTAGGGTATTTAAATCTAAATCGTGAAACTCGTTCTCTATCAGGAGGTGAAAGTCAAAGAATTCGTTTAGCCACACAAATAGGCTCACAACTTGTGAATGTTTTATATATATTGGATGAGCCAAGCATTGGTTTACATCAAAAAGATAATGTAAAACTAATTGGAGCTTTAAAAAAGCTTAGAGATGCAGGTAATAGTGTTATTGTGGTTGAGCACGACAAAGAAATGATTTTGGAGTCAGATTGGATAACAGATATTGGACCAGGAGCAGGAATAAATGGAGGGAAGATAATATTTAATGGGAAACCTAAGGATTTAGTTGAAGGGAATTATAGTTCCATAACTGGTGATTACTTAAAAGGTATTAAGAAAATTGAAGTTCCAAAAGACATAAGAAAAGGTAACGGCTTATTTATTGAACTTATTGGATGTAATGGTAATAACTTAAAAAATGTAGACTTAAAAATTCCTCTCGGAAAGTTTGTTTGCATAACAGGAGTTTCTGGTAGTGGAAAATCATCATTAATAAATAATACTCTTCATCCCATTCTAAATCAATTTTTCTTTCGTGCTGAAAAAAAACCTCTACCCTACAAAGAAATAAAAGGAATTGGCAACATTGACAAGGTTATTGAAATAAATCAATTTCCTATAGGAAAAACTCCACGCTCAAACCCTGCAACATTTATTGGTGTATTTGATGAAATTAGAAAAGTATTTGCATCCCTACCAACTGCAAAAATCAGAGGCTACCAACCTGGAAGATTCTCCTTTAATGTAAAAGGAGGAAGATGCGAAACATGTCAAGGAGGAGGAGTTAAACAAATAGAGATGAATTTTCTCCCAGATGTATATGTTGTATGTGAAGAATGTAATGGGAAAAGATATAACAGAGAAACACTTGAGGTAAGATACAAGGGAAAATCAATAAGTGATGTTCTTAATATGAGCTTTGAGGAAGCAGTCCTATTTTTTGAAAATCACCCAAAAATCAAACGTCAACTTTCAATTGTTAAGGAAGTTGGATTAGGTTACATTACCCTTGGTCAACCATCAACAACACTCTCAGGAGGAGAAAGCCAAAGAATTAAACTTGCAGCAGAATTAGGTAAATTAGAAACAGGCAACACATTATATATTTTAGATGAACCAACAACTGGGCTACATTTTGAAGATATAAGAATTTTATTGGATGTCTTGAATAAATTGATTTCTAAAGGGAATTCGATGATTGTAATTGAGCATAATCTTGATGTGATTAAAGTTGCAGATTACATAATTGATCTTGGCCCTGAGGGAGGAAAAGATGGTGGTAGAATAATTGCTGAAGGTACTCCAAACCAAATCATTAATAATCCAAATTCCCTAACGGGACAATATCTTAAAAAAGAGTTTGAGAAACAATTAATATAAAAGACAAATCTAAATATAATCCAGATAATTTGGATATGATTGTTTTTTTTGTAATTTTGCAAACTCATTTGGCGGGATAGCTCAGTTGGTTAGAGCGTCGGATTCATAACCCGGAGGTCACGAGTTCAACTCTCGTTCCCGCTACATTCTATTAAGAGTT
>Ga0172377_10001578_pt1 | contig 23067 bp, 23 predicted proteins | sample Pumphouse3metaG_FD_119749 | JGI IMG/M metagenome (GOLD analysis project Ga0172377, IMG submission 119749) | Leachate microbial communities from a municipal landfill in Southern Ontario, Canada - Pumphouse #3 metaG | ecosystem: Engineered > Solid waste > Landfill > Unclassified | place: Canada... | reverse complement strand
TACCGAACCAAGAAGTCCCCAGCAGCAGGTGGCAATAAAGGCTGTAAAGGCCAGCGCTGCCGCAAAACCGGCAAGCACCGGAACCGGTTTGTAGTAGGGTACAATAAAGGTTGACATAAGGGTTATTCCGTACAGTATTACCTTTATGTTTACAAACTGCAGCAAAAGACCCGCTGACAGAGTGTTTGTACGCCGCTGCCCCTTTTCTTCGTCATGGGGCTTGCTGTTATAGATTTTGTACGCAAGCCATAGTATATAGGCGGCACCTATGAATGTCATAACCTGTTTTATAGAGGGTATCAGACTAAAGAGAGTTACGCTGAACAGGCTGCTTAGAAACATTATTATAAAAAACCCAAAGAAAACACCAACATTGAACAAAATGCTATTTTTAAACCCGTAGCGGCTGGCGTTTGACATGGACATTATGGTGTTGGGCCCGGGCGTAAAGGTGGTAACCAGGACATAGGATATAAAGGCTGTAAAATTCGGCATGGGTGTTTACCTCCGTATTTTCCTGTGGTATAATGCAAAAAAAGGGCGATTTGAAATAATGTGCAATGTAATAATAATAATACCATTTCGGTGGGATGTCAATGTAAGCATGGGGAAGCGAAGGGATGGCTCTTTTGCTTCCCTTGCATTTTAAACGCTGATTAACGCCGTGGTAATGACATTGATACAAGGGGAAGTTAAATATGTACTATGTATACATACTGGAATGTAGGGACGGTTCGCTTTATACCGGGTGGACAACCGACCCGGACAGGAGGCTAAAGGAACACAACGGAGGCAAGGGGGCCAAATGTACAAGGGCCAGGCTACCGGTGGTCCTTAAGCATTTGGAATCCTTTGAAACAAAAGGAGAGGCTATGCGGCGGGAGTATAGTATAAAACAGCTTTCAAGGCAGGAAAAAATTGCGCTTGTACAGGGGGAGCCGATGCCCCGAAAATGATGAAAAATCTCATATACAGGGCAAAAATGTAGTATAATAATACCAGTTGTTGGAGAGGGAGGCGAATTTATAGTTGAGGCAGACCGGTTTGAAAAAACTATTCATAGTAATTATTGCAGTAATACTTACCGCTTGTGCCGGGCTTTCCGACAAGCAAGGAGAACAAAGTCATCACTTGAGCGGGGAGGTTACTCCCGGCCTCACAGAACGGGAAGATTTAAGGATTATAAGTCCCCAGGGCAAAACAGTGAAGGAAAGGATAATGGAGCCGGAAGGATACGAAAGGATAAACGAAGAGATTAATTCCTTTGCCGGATACCTAAGAAATCTTCCTCTAAAACCCCATGGTTCCAAGGTGCTGTATTACGATGGCCGGGAAAAACGCAGAGACGTTCACGAGGCGGTAATTGATATGGACGTAGGGGACAGGGACCTGCAGCAGTGTGCCGATGCAGTCATGAGGTTGCGGGCGGAATACCTGTATAAAACCGGGCAGTATGAAAAGGTTCACTTTAATTTTACTAACGGTTTCAACGCAGAGTACATAAAGTGGAGGCAGGGGAACAGGATTTCGGTAAACGGCAATGACGTAAGCTGGGTTGAAGGTGCCGGGCATTCGGAGGACTACGAAACCTTCAGGAAGTATCTGGATATAGTGTTTGCCTATGCTGGCACCCAATCGCTGGCCGGAGAACTAAAAAGGGTTGACGTTTCGGATATTCAGATAGGAGATGTGTTCATAAAGGGCGGAAGCCCGGGACACTGCGTTATTGTGATAGATATGGCACATAACAGGGATACAGAGGAAAAGGTTTTTTTATTGGCCCAAAGCTATATGCCGGCCCAGGATATCCATGTGCTTAAAAATACACAGGACAAATCCATAAGTCCATGGTTTCCGGAGGATTTCGGGGATGTGCTGGTTACCCCCGAATGGACCTTTGAAAAGGACCAGCTTATGAGGTTTGCTGAGTAAAGGCAATAGAAATAAAACAGAATAAAGATTAGGGAGGAAATATAGAACATGGTGGATGGTGACAGAGGGGACAAAGAAATGAGTAACTTTATCCAAAGTATAATAAACGAAGACTTTAAGACCAATGTGTACGATGGACGCGTGCATACACGTTTCCCGCCTGAGCCCAACGGCTATCTGCATATAGGACATGCAAAGTCCATATGTATTAATTTCGGTATAGCCAGGCGGAACGGAGGGCTTTGTAATTTAAGGTTTGATGATACCAATCCCTCCAAAGAGGACGTCGAATATGTGGATTCCATTAAAGAGGACGTGCGGTGGCTGGGTTTTGACTGGGATGACCGCGAGTACTATGCCTCGGATTATTTTGAGCAGCTCTATCAGTACGCGGTAAAGCTTATAGACATTGGCAAGGCCTATGTATGCGATTTAAGTGCAGAAGAGATTAGGGAGTACAGGGGTACCCTAACAGAGCCGGGCAAAAACAGCCCCTACAGGAACCGTTCGGTGGAGGAGAACCTCGACCTGTTCCAAAGTATGAGGGCTGGGAAATTTGCTGACGGGTCCCGGGTACTGAGGGCCAAAATAGATATGGCATCTTCCAACCTTAATATGAGGGACCCGGTGCTGTATAGGATAATGCGGGTTACCCATCACAGGACCGGAGATAATTGGTGCATATATCCTATGTACGACTATGCCCATCCCCTTTCGGATGCAATCGAGGGCATAACCCATTCAATATGCACCCTTGAGTTTGAGGACCACCGTCCACTGTACGACTGGCTTGTTGAAAACGTAAATCCGGAAGTTCATCCTAAGCAGATAGAATTTGCAAGGCTAAACCTGACAAACACTGTTATGTCCAAACGCAAACTGAGGAAACTGGTGGAGGAGGGCCACGTGGACGGGTGGGACGACCCCCGTATGCCCACCATATCTGGGCTTAGGAGAAGGGGGTATACGCCGGAATCCATTCGGGACTTCTGTGACAGGATTGGGGTTGCAAAGAGAAACAGCATCGTGGACATAGCTCTGCTGGAACACTGTATAAGGGAAGACCTGAAGGTAAAGGCACCCAGGGTTATGGCGGTGTTGGACCCGGTAAAATTAGTGATAGATAATTATCTGGAGGGAAAGGTAGAATACCTGGAAGCGGAATATAACCCGGAGCGCCCGGAAATGGGAACCAGGGAACTGCCCTTTTCCAAGGTCCTGTATATTGAGAGGGAGGACTTCCGTGAAGTACCCCCGCCAAAATATTTCAGGCTCTCGCCGGGTAAAGAGGTAAGGCTGAAAAACGCCTATATAATAAAGTGTGTTGACTTTGTTAAGGACGACCAAACGGGAGAAGTAATCGAAATACATTGTACCTACGACCCGGACACAAAAAGCGGCGGCCCGGCCAGCAGACGGAAGGTAAAGGGTACGCTTCACTGGGTTTCCGCAGAACATTCTATAGAAGCGGAGGTTAGACTTTACGGACCCCTATTTTTAGATGAGGACCCGGAAAGCGAAGAAGGGGCGGACTCTATTGACAGGCTGAACGCCGATTCGCTTAAAAGGCTGGTATCCTGCAGGCTTGAACCGGGTTTTAAAAAAGCCGGGACCGGGAACAGGTACCAGTTCATAAGGCACGGATACTTTTGCATTGATAATATCTTGGCAAAGTCAAAAGCCATTGTTTTCAACCGAATTGTCCCTCTAAAGGATACATGGGCAAAGCTTAAAAAAAGCAAATAAAAGGGGGGAGGTTATGTGAGCGGAGCACCTGTAAGGAAATACAGCCGGATATTTCCGGAATACCCGCCTACTCACCTCATTCCCCGCGGATATGTTTTGAAGGTGGCCCTTTTATGGATTAGTTTTTTCGGGGTTTTCGCAGGTATTGCCGGTAGTGGCGGACCCTTTGCAGTGTTTCTTCCAATATCTCTTTGTCTGTTCGTTATCCTTCTTACAGCGATGCTACGGGTAAGGACCAAAGAAAAGCCCTTATGGATGTACAAAGAAGCTAGGGACTGCTTTATAAGGCACCGTTATGATAAGGCCCTGGGAAAACTGGGAAACATTCTAAGGCTGAGACCGGATATGGAGCGTGAACTGTTTGGGGCCGTTTTGATATGCAGGCAGAGGACCGGAGACAGGCAGGGTGCCAAGGATTACTGCCGGCAACTGATTGAAAGGGGCACAATAAACTACAGTACAGATTTGGACCTTCTGCTTGAAATATTACACGCCTTTGGGGTTAAAATAGACGTGCAGCCCGGGGAGGAAACAATACAAAAACTGACCGGGGAAGTTTTGATAGAAAGACTGAAAGAATACTGCTTTAATAGTCGGGAGGGGTTTTTTTGAAAACAAAAATGCTGGTAGTTGTTATGCTTGTAGCACTGTTCATGGCAGGATGCAGTAGTCTCTCGTCTTCCGCGGTAAAGGAAGACATTGATTACAGCATCCTGAAGGAGGAGGATTTTCCGGAACTTATGGGCCAGTCCGGCCCCTTGGACCTTCAGGTAAGAATACTGCGCGAGGATGACAAATCGGCTTATTTCGCAGTAAACCTTCCGTATAATGCCGACATAGGAGGTATTTATCTTTTGAAGAACGGAAGGGCTGTCATAGACCTTGTAATGAAGCCGGATATGGTAAGAAGCGACCCCTTTTTAAGCCTGTCACCTTCATACTATAGTGTACTCTCGGTGGGCAAAGACTTTAAAGACAGTCTAAGCACCGAAAATGTGCAGTTTAGACTTGGGACGGAGATTCTAAGTCCCGTTATTGGTTATAATCACGCTCTTTCTTACGCTCAGGACCATATGGAGACAGATTTTTTCAGCACCTTTGACTGCCTGGCCCTTTTTGACGGTGGGGACGGGCTTAAGATAGCCTACATATTTTTCTTCGGGGACGGCGAAAACATAAACCGTGCCGGGAACGAGCTTATACAGGGCGCGGTAGCGGTGGATTCGCAAAACGGGCAGTTGATTGAGTACAGGATATACAACCGGAAGTACCTGGCAGGAGTCCACAGACACGGAGAGGCGGCCAGAGTAGAGGGATGGAAGGATGAGAACGCCCTTATAGTATATACGACGGACACCGGAGATTTCTATCTGATGGATATGGAAAAAAGCAAGACGAAGGTGAGCGAAGAGCAGGCGTCAGGATATATTGAAAAGTACAACGCAGCGATTGACCCCCCTCCGGGATACAGGCTGGTTTGTGAAAATTTAGTAAACGATTTGGGGTTTTCATACACCAAAAATGCGTATATAGAAAAAAATAGGTCCCAAAAAAGTACAATAGGCCTGCCCCCAAACGTTAACGTTGTAAACCATGCATGGGACAGGGTAAACAGGTTGTTATATTTTACAACCGAGAAGGCGGAACCCAGCTATGGTAACGATTGGACCTTCTATACGCTATGGTGTTTTGACCTACAAGACAATACCCTGAGGCAGCTGGGGGGACTTCCGTCCAAGGACTTCTACCTTTCAACCGATGGGATGAGACTGGCATACAATGGGTTGGAGGAGGACGTATTCCTAATGAATATTACTAATCTACTGACAGATGACCTGATATTGAAATAAAAATAAAAATTGTCCCGAAAGGGGCAATTTTTATTTGGAAATAACAAATAATAATCATAGAATATATAACGTACTTAAGATTTAACATCTTCTAAGGTGTCATCCTGAGCAGTAGCGAAGGATCTATCTTTAAGTAAGATTCTTCGGGCTTCGCCCTCTTAAGCGACAGAGTGTGTTTTATATAGTTGGTGTATAGTGGAGGTTGGTGTATACATGCATATAAAATCCAGGGCGGTAGTAGACAAAAAAACAAAGAACCTCGTCCAGCGTATAGAACCGGGTCAGATTGGTGTAGTCTGTCATAGGGACCTTGACGAACTGGGGGCATTGTCTCTTATTGATGCAAAGGTTAAGGCGGTGATAAACGCAGAGGCTTCAATAAGCGGAAGGTATCCGAACCTCGGTCCTCAGCTTTTATGCAGGGAGGGAATTCCATTACTCGATAATGCGGGCGTAGCATTGCTGGAGCGGGTAAAAGACGGGGATGTACTGGAAATAAGGGGCGAAAATATATATCTTGACGGGGTACAGGTGGGAATGGGACGGCTGATGGATTCCGTAAGCATCGAAAAGGAAATGAGACTTGCCAGGCAAAATCTTAAGACCGAGCTTGACGGTTTTATTGAGAACACCATGGAGTACGCAAAAAAAGAAAAGGATTTTATATTGGGGCAGCTTAAACTCCCGCAGGTGAATGCAAGCTTACGCGGGAGGCATGCGCTGGTAGTGGTAAGGGGTAAGGACTACAGGAACGATTTATGTATAATACGTTCGTACATTGAAGAGGTGCGACCGGTGCTTATAGGCGTGGACGGTGGCGGGGATGCACTGCTGGAATTCGGTTTGGTACCTGACCTGATTATAGGAGATATGGATAGTGTGAGCGACAGGGCTTTAAAAAGGTGTGGAGAAATAATTGTACACGCGTATTTAAGCGGCAGGGCACCGGGTATGGAAAGGATAAACCGCTTGGGTCTTAGCGCGGAAGTTTTGTCCTGCCCCGGGACCAGTGAGGATATAGCCATGCTTCTTGCCTATGAAAACGGAGCGGAACTTATTGTAGCGGTGGGTGCCCATTCAAGTATGATAGATTTCCTGGAGAAGGGAAGAAGGGGAATGGGAAGCACTTTCCTTACACGGCTTAAAATAGGGGACAGGCTTGTTGACGCCAAGGGTGTTAATAAGCTTTACAAGGAAAATGTAAAGACTAAACATATAATAGGGCTGGTTTTGGCAGCAATGATGCCCGTAGTGGTTGCAGGGGCAATGTCACCGCCTCTTAGGCAGCTGTACAGGCTGCTTACTATTAGATTAAGGCTGGTACTGGGTTTTTAAGGAGAGTGGGACATGATAATCAGCATGAGGTATTATATCATAATGTCCGCGTCAATATTTCTGGCCTTAGGGATTGGTATATTCATAGGCTTTACGCTGGACGGCCAGGAGATATTTGTGGAGCAGCAGCAGGGATTGATAAGTGAGCTGGAGCAAAGGTTCGTAGAGATTAAACAGGAAAATGATCGTATAGAATCTATAGTTTACCAAAAAGAGAAGGAACTGCTAGTCTATAGGGAAGTGACGGAGCAATTACTGCCTCAGTTTGCTGAGGACAGCCTTAAGGGAATAAGCGTAGCAATTATTCAAAGCAGCGATGAACTGCCGTATACCGGAATGATTAATTTGTTGGTCCGCTCCGGGGCGGATACTACGTCTATTACCCGTATTAAAAAAGACTATGTGGCAAACAGCGCAGAAAACACAGTCGTTTTGAGGGAGAGCCTGGATGAGCCGGTGGAAAGCGGCGACCTTTGCACCTATATTGCCGAGAGACTGGTAAATGCCGTACTAACCGGCGGGGACGAGAAGTTTGTCAGGAGGATGGAAGACCTTGGAGTTATTGACGTTTCCGGTAGGTACAGCGGCTGGGTGGACTTTTTCATATTGGTTGGTGGAGGTTCGGTGGAGGAGTTGGATATGGCAGAAAGGCTGGATGATGCCTTGATAGACGCGATAAAAAAATGTAATATTCCAGTGGTTGGGGTGGAAAAGTCAGGCTGCGACGTTTCATCCATTAAACGATTCGTTGATGCGGGCATATCCTCGGTGGACAATATAGATAGCATAATAGGTCAGTATTCACTAATAGGGGTTCTAAAGGGAAACGTAGGACATTACGGGGTTAAGGAGACAGCCCAGGCATTCATACCCGATGAATACGGGGGCAGGTAGGAGGTTTTGGACATGAGGCCGCAGGTAACGGTATTGATACCGGCATACAATGAAGAAAAGTACATAGTCTCCACCATTCGCGGAGTTAAGTCCTCCGGGGCTGCCGACAGGATTCTGGTGGTGGACGACGGTTCTATCGACAAAACCGCAGAGGCTGCCCGGGAAACCGGAGCTGAAGTGATAAGGCTTAGCAGCAACCGTGGTAAGGGGAATGCACTTAACACAGGTCTTTTAAGGGTCCCTTCCGGGGTGGTGGTTTTTATTGACGCCGACACGGGACAAAGCGCAGCGGAGCTGTATAAACTGGTGGTGCCGGTACTGGAGGGGAAGGCAGATATGACCATAGGTGTACTTCCGCCGTCCTCCGTTAGGGGAGGCTTTGGCCTTGTAAAAAAACTGGCCGGGACACTGGTTTTAAAAAGCACAGGCGTTGGACTTGACGCCGGCTTGTCAGGTCAGAGGGCGGTAAAAAGGGAGGTGCTGTCGGCTATTGGCCCGGTGTCGGAGGGATTTGCCGTAGAGGTCGGTATGAATATTAAAGCGTTGAGCTTAGGGTACAGGGCCCTGGAAGTGCCGGTAAAAATGTATCACCGGGAGAGCGGCAGAAACCTGGAGGGTTTTGTGCACAGAGGAAGGCAATTCTGCGATATTTTGAAGTTCTGTCTGAAGGAAGCGAGGGGTGCCAGACAATGGTAACAGCCTTTGCCGTAGCAGCTGCGGTTACTCTTATTTTTATACCTTACGTAAAACGAATGTTAGAGGTACCGCAGGCACTTAAGAATAACTACCTTGGGGAAAGGATTCCTAACGGAATGGGAATCGTTTTTTTGCCCGCAGTTATGTGCGGCAGCATTGTTCTTATACTTACTAGAGAGACGGAAATTACGTTGGTACTGCTGACCGTCCTGGGGACTGCAGTAATGTCTTTAGCCGGTATTGCGGATGACCTGCTGGGTGATAACAAGACAAAGGGGCTTAGAGGTCATATTGGGTGCCTGTTTCGCGGAAGGCTGACTACCGGTGGTTTTAAAGCCCTTGCCGGGGGTATGACCGCAGTGCTTTTATCGGTATTGGTTTCAGCCCGTCTTACAGAGGGAGTTTTAAACTGTATACTTATAATGCTTTTTACCAACCTTTTAAACCTGCTGGACTTAAGGCCCGGCAGAGCAATAAAAACCTTTTTCATCGCATGGGGTGTGACTTTTTTTATACCGTCCTTCAGGGACCATTGGAGTGTGCTGTCTCCGCTTGCCGGAGGTCTTGCCACATATATTCCCTATGAAATGGGACGAAAAGGCATGATGGGGGATGCCGGCTCCAATGGAATAGGTGTTTCCCTCGGACTTTACTACTGCCTTGGCACTAAACTTTATCACAAGGTGGCAATAGTGGCGGTACTGGTGCTTTTGCATATCCTTTCGGAAAAATACTCCATCACAACGTTTATTAATAGAAATAAGATTCTTAGGTACATTGACGGATTCGGAAACAAAGGAAGTGGTCATGCTTGATGATTAGAGCGAGGGAAGGCTCGGTAATTGAAGTACTATCCGAAAGGAAAGGGCTTCAGGAAATACGGGTAAGGAATAGGGAGGGCGATTCGAAGGCGTTAGTGTATGCAGACATGACAGGCTACGTCAGGAAGGGCGACAGGGTGATTCTAAACACAACCGCACAGTTCCTCGGGCTTGGTACCGGTGGGTACCATTTTGTTATAGCTAACTTAAACAATACGGCTGCAGACCTTTCGGGGCCCGGCCATATTATGAAACTACGATATACCCCGATGCAGGTGAAATGTCTGGCCGTAGAAGAGCAGCAAAGCGGTTACCACCGAATAATTAACGGTTTTGAAAACCTTAAGGGAAGGCCGATAGTTACAATACCCCTTCACAGCATGTTGGCACCCTTGTGTGCTGCAGTAAAGATAAGCCGGCCATCGGTAAAAATAGGGTACGTTATGACCGACGGTGCTGCGCTACCAATTACTTTTAGCAAGACCGTCGCCGGGCTTAAAGAGATGGGTCTTCTGGATGTGACCATAACCTCCGGAAATGCCTTTGGGGGTGACATGGAAACGGTAAACTTCTATACAGGTATAATTGCAGCGGTTCAAGCAGCAGAATGCGACCTAGTGGTGGTGGGTATGGGTCCGGGAATAGCTGGAACGGGTACCGCATACGGTTTTTCCGGGGTGGAACAGGGGTACATTATAGACGGAATAAACACGCTTGGGGGACTGCCTGTGGCGATGGTGAGGATAAGCTTTGCCGACGGCAGAGTAAGGCATAGGGGCATAAGCCATCACTCTATTACTGTATTGGGAAAAATCGCTAAAACCAGGTCCCTTGTACCGTTGCCCAGACTTGAGGCAGAAAAAATGGAGTACATAAAAAAACAGATTGAGGATAACAGTATTGAAAAAAAGCATACAATCGTATTTAATAAGGGAGAGAAGGTATTCCGGGCAATAGAGGAATATGGCCTTATGACCACTACAATGGGCAGGGGCCCAGAGGAGGACAGGGATTTTTTTCTAAGTATAGGTGCTACGGCAGACTTTTACCTGTCATTATGAGGTATATATGACGTGCTTAATACTTTACATCTTTTAATTTGTCATCCTGAGCGATAGCGAAGGATCTTGCGATAGCGAGCTGTTTGTGCTCTATGATCCGCAGAAACCGTTCCCCTGGTTTATAAGGTACTGCTTCAGTGTAATACCTGTACTGGAAAGGGTCCTTAAATAATCAAGCACATCGCGCATATTGCCTATAAGGTAAAGCCGGCGGGCGGTGGTTATTTTGTACATTAATAGGACCTCCTAAATACGTTTTTGCTATTATATTCAAAGAACTGTGGGTTTATTCCAGATAAGAGGGGGGAAATAAGGATGGAGAAGACCGTAGAGAGCCGGATGGTGTACAAGGGCCGGATAATAAATTTAAGGCTGGACAGTGTAAGCTTAAGTAACGGTAGAATCGTGCTGAGGGAAGTGGTGGAACATCCCGGGGCGGTGGGAATTGTCGCGGTAAAGGAAAACGGGGATATAGTAATGGTCACGCAGTACCGGAAAGCGGTGGAAGAGGTGCTTTTGGAGCTGCCGGCAGGTAAGCTGGAAAAAGATGAGGACCCGAAGGAATGTGCCGCAAGAGAACTTGAGGAGGAAACGGGATACCGAGCGTCGGATATGCGCTACTTGATGACCTTTTATACATCTCCTGGTTTTTCGAACGAGGTTATGCATTTGTTTTTTGCCACAGGACTAAGCCGGGGCGAGAAAAACCCAGACGACGACGAGGTGGTAGATACCGTTGAGATAAGTGAAAAAGAAGCCTTCGACATGGTATTATCCGGCAGGATAAGGGACGGAAAAACAATTGCGGGCATTCTTGTTTTAAGCCATATTAATGATATGACATAAAGAAGGACAAACGGGCATAACATTTACTAAAGCTGTATTTTAGGTAAAGATTGTGCCCGGAGGTGCTTTTGGGGAATGATTCTAAAAAAGGCTGTAGAAAAGCAGATAAGAAACAACCTGCCACTCTATTTTTTCGTGCTGGTATTCTTTGTGGCAGGAATTGCTGCGGGGGCCTTTACGGTGGATGCGCTGTCTTCAATGCAAAAAGAAGAACTGGTAAGTTATTTTCAGAGTTTTTTCAGCATCCTGGACAAGGAGCCGGTACAGTCTGCGACTGTGTTTAAACAGTCTTTTTTAAATAATTCCCAGTTTGTTCTCATAATCTGGGTTCTCGGGATCACTGTAATAGGTATACCTCTAATTCTTATGGTTATTGGAATAAAGGGCTTTATAATAGGTTTTTCAGTAAGCTTTTTGGTGGAAGGTATGGGCCTTAGGGGCCTATTGTTTGCGCTGGCGGCGGTCCTTCCCCAAAACTTGCTCATTGTACCCGGCATATTGGTGGCGGGAGTACTGGGCCTATCCTTTTCCATTTCAATGCTACGGAGGAAAAAGTCCAAAACAAAAAAGAGTTTTTCAAGCGAGTTGACAGTATATTCTTTCAACATTCTTCTGGCACTCTTAATACTGTTTGTCGGGTCTCTTATTGAAGGATACATAACTCCCGTGTTTATAAAGTTGTTTTCCCATTAATAAAATTCACGTTTGATAAAGGAATCTGTGAAAGGATAGCGAATAGAATTAATATATGTTGTACAACTGATAATCTCAGATATATAACATTTGGTGATAAATAAAAATAGGGGAGTGTGTTATATGATTATTGGAGTACCAAAGGAAATTAAGGCAAACGAAAACAGGGTAGCTATAACACCCGCCGGCGTCGAAGCCTTTGTAAAGGCCGGACACAAAGTTGTTATTGAAAAAACGGCAGGACTGGGCAGCAGTATCACGGACGAGGAGTATGCATCGGCCGGTGCTGTCATGCTGGACACACCAAAAGAGGTTTACGAACAGGCAGATATGGTAATGAAGGTAAAGGAGCCCCTACCGTCGGAGTATGACCTGATGAAAGAAAACCAGATAATATTCACCTATCTGCACCTTGCACCCGAGCCGAAACTGACAAAGGCGATGCTGGACAAAAAAGTAATTGGTATAGCCTACGAGACGGTGCAGCCCCAGGACGGATCCCTTCCGCTTTTGGCTCCCATGAGCGAGGTGGCAGGCAGGATGGCCGTTCAGATAGGTGCAAGGCTGCTGGAGAAGATGTCCGGTGGTAGAGGAATGCTTCTTGGAGGAGTTTCCGGTGTTGCACCCGCAAGGGTTGTAGTATTGGGCGGCGGTAACGTTGGAGCCAATGCCGCAAAAATGGCGGTTGGCCTTGGTGCGGACGTAACAGTACTGGAGGTCAGCATCAAAAGGCTTGCTTACCTCAATGACATATTCGGAAACAAGATAAAGGGCCTTATATCCAACAGCTACAATATAGCCGAAGCACTGAAGGGTGCCGACCTGCTGGTAGGTGCTGTACTAATTCCCGGTGCCAAAGCTCCGAAACTGGTAACCGAGGAAATGGTAAAAAGCATGAACAAGGGTGGAGCCATAGTGGACGTTGCGATAGACCAGGGTGGTACGGTTATGACCATAGACAGGGTCACAAGCCATGCCGACCCCACCTTCATAAAGCACGACATAGTCCATTATTCGGTGCCTAATATCCCGGGTGCTGTGCCGCGTACTTCCACCTTCGCCCTTACCAATGCGACAATGCCCTATGCTATAAAAATAGCAAACATGGGTGCCGAGGATGCAATGAGGTCCGATATAGCTCTTAAGAGAGGCCTTAATACTTACAAGGGCAAGCTTACTTATAAAGCTGTCGCCGACGACCAGGGCCTGGAGTACACCTGTGTAGACAACGTTTTATAGGCTAACGTTTATCCTAAAAATTAAAAAGCTTACCTCTTGGGGTGAGCTTTTTAATTTCGACGGGTTGCCAGCCATTCCAGTCATGTTGGTGATGAGCGAATTATTTGGTATTTAAAGGGGATAATATACTAAATATAATTTTAAGGAATATATAAGCAATCATTTAAAGGAGTTTTAAAATATTTGTTGAAATATAGAAATAACAAATTAAGCTGGCAAAGGAGTCCAGGCTAAATGAAGGATATACTGGATAAGTTTATAAAATACATGGGAAGTGTGCGAAAGCTTTCCGACAATACTGTGGAATCCTACGGCAGGGACTTAAGACAATACATAGAGTATATTAAAAGCAAAAACATACTGAGTTTTAAGAACACGAACAAGACCACAATAATAACTTACCTGCTGTATTTACAAAAGAACGGAAGGGCCACTTCAACCATATCCCGGAATCTGGCATCTATTCGTGCTTTCTATCAGTACCTGGCCTCTGAAAGGATGATAGATAGGGACCCGACGGTGGACTTGGAGTCTCCAAAGGTGGAGAAAAAGTTGCCTGTAATACTGAGCAGCAAAGAAGTTGAACTGCTGCTGGATCAACCTGATTTAAACAACTCTAAGGGTATACGGGATAAATCCATGTTGGAGCTTTTATACGCGACCGGTATAAGGGTGTCGGAACTGGTTTCCCTGGACTTTGACGACATAAATATAGAACTGGGCTACATAAAATGCTCAAAAAACAACGACAGGGAAAGAATCATACCGGTAGGCACCATAGCACTGGATATAATGGGCAGGTATATTTGTGATATAAGACCCGGTCTTATTAAAAATAAGTCCGAAAAGTCCCTGTATGTCAACTATAAGGGGGAGAGACTTACCCGCCAGGGGTTCTGGAAGATTATAAAAGGGTACAAGAATAAAGCAAAGATTAATAAGGACATAACTCCTCATACACTAAGACATTCCTTTGCAGCCCATCTGATAGAAAACGGTGCCGATTTGAAATCGGTACAGGAAATGCTGGGTCATTCGGACATATCCACTACGCAGGTTTATACCCAGGTTACAAGAAGCAGGATTAAGGAAGTGTATAACAAGGCACACCCGAGGGCGTAAGCCCTTTTTATATCGCGTTTTTTAAATTGCGATATACGCGGGCGGTCAAAGACCGCCCCTACATGTTGATAACCAGGCATTGCAGGCACGACCTGCGGTTACCCGCATATAACGCATTATACTATTAATGCGTTATATGTAACAGCGGAAGGGAGGAAGTGGAATGATAAAAAGGGTTATTATAATTGTGATGGACAGCGTGGGTATAGGAGAACTTCCGGATGCTCATCTTTACGGGGATGTCGGAAGCAATACACTGGGACATATATACAGGGATATAAAAGGGTTTTCCCTCCCCAACCTGGAGCGGCTGGGGCTTGGGAACATAGAGGGGACCGATTATATAAGGGCCCATGAAGCTCCGATTGGCTGTTACGGCAGGGCGATGGAATTGTCTAAGGGAAAGGACACAATAACAGGTCACTGGGAGATGACCGGTATAGTGCTTAATAAACCCTTTCCCACCTATCCAAAAGGGTTCCCCGGGGAAGTCGTGCAGGCTTTTGAGAGGCTTATCGGAACACATGTACTGGGCAACAAAGTGGCCTCGGGCACTGCGATAATTGAAGAACTGGGAAAAGAACACATTGAAACCGGGTATCCGATAGTTTATACCTCCGCCGATAGCGTGTTCCAGATAGCGGCCCATGAGAAGGTAGTACCCCTTGAGCGTCTCTATGAAATGTGCCGGTTGGCAAGAAGTATGTTAACCGGGGAGCACAGGGTAACAAGGGTAATAGCAAGGCCCTTTGGGGGCGGGCCCGGGACTTTTATAAGGACGCCCAACAGAAGGGACTATTCGGTGGACCCACCGGGTAAAACGCTGCTTGACTATGCGGTCGATCACGGTTATACCGTTACCGCGGTGGGTAAAATATACGACATATTCAATGGAAACGGAATAACAAGGCATGTACACACAGAAAGCAACAGGGACGGTATATCAAAAACAAATGGATTCATAAAGGAGTCGGGGGAAGGAATTATTTTTACAAACCTAGTGGACTTTGATATGAGATACGGGCATAGGAACAATGTTAAAGGGTACGGTCTGGCTCTTAGGGAATTTGACCAGGGGCTAACGTGTATTACGGACTGTATGGATGAAAAAGACCTATTGATAATCACTGCGGACCATGGATGCGACCCGACCACCGAGAGTACGGACCATTCTAGGGAATACGTTCCTATACTGGTTTACGGCAGGTCTATTAAGAAAGGTGTAGATATTGGTACAAGGAAAACATTCGCGGATATAGGAGCAACTGTTGCCGAGGCACTAAATATAAAAGGATATTATTCCGGTGAAAGCTTCCTTGGAAGGATTCTGTAGGGGGTGAAAGGGTATGAGGATGTACGATATTATTAAGAAAAAAAGGGACGACGGAGTTCTTGAATACCAAGAGATTAAGTATTTTATTGACGGTTACGTGGAAGGAAATATACCGGATTATCAGGCAGCGGCTTTTTTGATGGCGGTCTTTATCCGGGGTATGTCACCCCGGGAAACGGTAATGCTTACCCAGTGTATAAGGGAATCTGGAGAGCAAATAAGCCTGTCTGCCATACCGGGTATAAAGGTGGACAAACACAGCACAGGCGGTGTCGGGGACAAGACTTCCATAGTACTGGCACCCCTTGTGGCGGCGGCAGGCATACCGGTGGCTAAAATGTCCGGCAGAGGCCTGGGCCATACCGGAGGAACTATAGACAAGTTGGAATCGATACCTGGTTTCAAAGCGGAGCTTACCTCCGAAAAGTTTATTTCCTCTATAAGGACGATAGGCGTAGCCATTACCGGTCAGACGGGAAATATAGCTCCCGGGGACAAGAAACTGTACGCTCTACGGGACGTTACCGCTACCATAGACAACATTTCTCTTATTGCCAGCAGTATAATGAGCAAAAAACTGGCTGGGGGGGCGGACCGTATCCTGCTGGACGTTAAAGTGGGCAGCGGTGCCTTTATGAAGGAATTTAAGGATGCCATTCACCTTGCCAGAACAATGGTACATATAGGCAATTCGTCGGGGAAAAGAACAATAGCGGTAATAAGCGATATGAGTCAGCCTCTTGGTTACGCCGTAGGCAACGCTCTTGAGGTAAGGGAGGCAATTGATACCGTAAAGGGTGAGGGTCCGGAGGACTTTTATGAATTATGTAGGGAACTGGGGGCTGTAATGCTGATGCTGGGCGAAAAAGCAAAGGACCTGGTGCAGGGCAGGCAGATGATAGATGAAATTATTTACTCCGGCAGGGCGGCTGAAAAGATAAAGGAGTTTATAGGGAACCAGGGCGGGGACCCTGACGTACTCGAATACCCGGACAGTATACTGCCCAAAGCAAAGGAGCAGGTTGTTGTAAAGGCGGATAAAGGCGGATACATTTTATCCCTTGACGCCGAAAAGATAGGCATTGGCGCGATGCTGCTGGGGGCAGGCAGGAGCAAAAAAGAGGACGTAATCGATCCGGCGGTGGGGATAATGATGAATAAAAAGGCGGGCATGCCGGTCAAGAATGGGGAGGCTGTTGCCACGCTGCATATAAATAATAAGGAAAATCTGGAACAGGCAGTGGAACTTGTAAGAAGCGCAGTGACGGTAGCGGAAGGCCCGGTGCAAAAACCGGTACTCATTAAGGAAATAGTGGAATAACTACATTTTAGGATGGTTAATCTAATAGTGAACCCACATGAATTGGAGGTAATAAAATGAGAACAAGGATATTTTGTACAGTTATGCTATTGGTTATACTATCCTTTGCTATTCCATATCCGGCATATGCCGACGACATATATGTGGACGCCCGGGGAGCCGTCCTTATGGACGTCGGCAGCGGCAAATTCCTTTTCGAGCAGGATCCGCACGAAAAGCTTTATCCCGCCAGCGTTACAAAGGTAATGACTATACTACTTGTCATGGAAGCCCTGGAAAACGGTAGGATTTCCCTTGAGGATAAAGTTATAATTAGCAGGAATGCCGCAGGCATGGGAGGAAGCCAGATTTACATGGAGCCGGAAGAAGTAAAGACGGTGGAGCAGCTATTGAAAGCCGTTGTTGTGGCTTCGGGTAACGATGCGAGCGTCGCCCTTGCGGAACATATATCGGGTACAGAGGAAGCCTTTGTGCAGAGGATGAACCAGAGGGCAGTCGAATTGGGGATGAGAAACACCAGTTTTGTCAATTCCCACGGGCTTCATGACGAAGGTCATTATACCACCGCCTACGATGTGGCACTTATGTCGAGGGAATTGGTTAACCACAGCAAGGTATTCGACTGGACCACCATATGGATGGAGGATATTGAGGTGGGCAAAGAGGGAAGGTTCAGTACCTTTACAATGGTCAATACCAATAAGCTTCTTAGAAGGTACGAGGGTGTTGACGGGCTTAAAACCGGTTCAACAAATGCAGCCAAATACTGTCTGTCCGCGACGGCTAAAAGGGGTAATATGAGGCTTATAGCAGTACTTATGGGCTGCCCCACTTCCGAGATACGATTCAGGGAAGCAGAGAAACTTCTAAACTCCGGTTTTGCCAATTACAATTCGGTGCCTATAGCTTCAAAGGAGGACGTTATCGAAAAGCTGAAGGTAAACAAAGGCAAGGAAAGATGGGTAAACATAACACCTGCGGAGGACGTTAAGGTTCTGGTGCTAAAGGGTCAGGAGAGCAGCCTGCAAAAAGAGGTAGTGCTGCCACCGGATATTACCGCACCGGTTGAGGAAGGTGATAAGGTGGGAGAGCTGATAGTAAAGCAGGAAGGAGAAGTCTTAAGCATAGTTGACCTGATGGCAGAGGCCTCGGTGGAAAAGGCCGGTTTGTTTCAAATGCTAAAACGGGTAATATTTAACTGGGTAACACCGGTGGAGCAGCTTTAATGTCTGACTGTAATAAAAAGCCCGAGCTTTGAGCTATTTTGCATAACCGGCGTGGGATACTACCGAGGATATGCAAAATAGCACTGCGGTTCCGGCTTTTTTGTTTTTTGTAAAAAATGCATTCTAAGAACTCTGTTTATCCGATGACTAACCGCCATTAAGACCCTCGCTTCTTTATGCGGGCGATAAGTGGTGCTAAGAACTCTGTTTATAAGCAGGTATAATTATGGTAATATTATATTGTTGCGTGTACTAAATAGGTGAGGGCTACGGACGGTGGGGATAAACGTGGTTGGAATAAACGGATTAACGGCAAAAATACCCGAAGGGCTTAAGAAGGCGTTTGGACGTATATCTGAAAAGTGTGACTTTTTTGGGTTTAAAGCCTACCTAGTGGGCGGAGCTGTAAGGGACATGCTTTTGGGTGCCGATATTTCAGATATAGATATAACTGTGGTGGGTGATGTAAAAAGCCTTGCCGCCGACCTGAAAAATTGTTTCGGGTACCGCGTGGCAACTCATCCGTCATTCGGGACGGTTACGCTGCAAACTATAGATGCCGGCAGTATAGACATAGCCACCGCAAGGCGGGAGAGCTATTCGGAGCCCGCCGCACTTCCGAAGGTTTTTTCGTCAGATATTTATTATGACTTAGGCAGAAGGGATTTTACAATAAACTCAATGGCGGTATCCCTAAGGGATTATGCCTTTATAGACCCCTTCGGCGGCCGGGAGGATTTAAATAATGGTATTATAAGGGTACTGCACGACAAAAGCTTTGAAGATGATCCCACCCGAATAATGCGGGGCATGAGGTTTGAAAAGCGTTACGGTTTTAGAATGGACAATAAAACCGAAGGTCTTATGAATGTTTCCATAGCGAAAGGGTATCCGGCAAGGCTAAGCGGTGAAAGGGTTTTAACCGAGATGGAATATATCCTGACAGAGTCCCGGTTTTTGGATATGCTTATACGGATGGAAGATACAGGGCTCTGGCGGGTAATTTTTGGCGGAAGAGCTATCTCTCCTTTGGCCTACCAAAGGCTTGAAAGGATTATAAAGAACGGAGGGCGCAGAGCACTTTTTCCGGTGCTGGCTCTTATGGAGGATATTGACGATAATTCGCAAGCAAGGGTCTTTAGCCGGTATAAATCATGGTTTGGAAAGCTTGAAACTTACCGCCGCAGAGAAAAGGCCCTTGGGTTTCCGGTAGGGAAAAGGCCCCTTGAGCCGGGGATGCTTTACAGCCTGTTTTCAGGTGTGGAAGAAGAGATACTGGAGTACCTGACCCTAACCGCCGATACCATTTCCTACAGGCAAAACATGGTTTTGTATATAAAAAGCATAAAGGGTTTTAAGTTTTACATAAATGGCGAAGACTTAGAGGCCATGGGAGTAAAACCCGGTCCCCGGTACAAATTTTTGCTGGATAGGACAAGGGCAGAGATTGTAGAGAAAAATATAAGAAACAGGTCGGGACAGTTGGAGATACTAAAAGACGCTGCAGGAAAGGGGGAATAGAATGTTTGGAATGGATATTAGAAATCTTATTTATATTTTTCCGGCGGTAATAATAGTACTAACGTTACATGAATACAGCCATGCAAAGGTATCGGATATTTTGGGTGACCCGACACCGAGGAACAGGGGAAGACTAACTTTAAATCCCATTGCACACATAGACCCACTGGGCCTTTTGATGCTTTTGCTCATAAGACTGGGTTGGGCCAAGCCGGTGCCAACAAACCCCATATATTATAAGGACAGGAAGAGGGGTACCCTTTATGTCGCACTGGCGGGGCCTTTTTCGGGTATTGTACTGGCTTTAGTGGTTCGGATAATATTAGCGTCCGGCCTTTTCCGGTGGACAGTGTTTATGGTACGGTTTTTGAATTATCTTTATTTCTACAGCCTTGTGATTTCGGTATTTAACCTTCTGCCGGTCTATCCCCTGGACGGTTCCAGGATACTTCAGGGTCTTCTGCCGGGCAATAGGGGATACAAGCTTGTGCAGTACCAGAACCAGATACAGATAGTATTCATGCTGGTCATATTCCTTGCCAACAGATTGCTTTGGGCAGTGCTAAACCCGGTAATAGGAATAATTGATTTTGTCATAACCGCGGTTGCGGGTTTATTGTTCTAAAAGCTGTGCTGCTTGATTATTGGCAGCCAAAAATATATAATATTCGAAATAGATGGGAGGAGTTTTTATGGCAAAGGATATTATTATGAGCGGTATGCGGCCCACCGGCAAACTGCATCTGGGCAACTATTTCGGGGCCTTGGAAAACTGGGTAAAGCTTCAGAACGAATACAATAGCTTTCATGCCATAGTTGACTGGCATGCCCTTACTACCGCCTATGAAGATACATCGGACCTCCAGCAAAACATTATGGACGTTGCTTTGGATTGGCTAAGTGCAGGCCTTGACCCGGACAAGTGCACCATCTATGTGCAGTCGGAGGTTAAAGAGATCTCGGAGCTTTTTTTGCTTCTTTCAATGATCACTCCATTATCGTGGCTGGAGAGGTGTCCCACTTACAAGGACCAGTTGAAACAGCTTGAGGGCAAAAACATAGCCAATTACGGGTTTCTTGGCTATCCCTGCCTTATGGCGACCGATATTCTGGTTTTCAAAGCAGGATACGTACCGGTCGGCGAAGACCAGATTCCCCATCTTGAGTTAAGCAGGGAAATAGCAAGGAGGTTTAACCATATATACGGGGATACCTTCCCGGAGCCGGAGGCACTTCTGACCGAGGCAAAGGTGCTTCCGGGGCTGGACGGAAGAAAAATGAGCAAGAGCTATGAAAACGCCATATATCTTTCAGATACCCCGGAGGAGATACAAAAAAAAGTGGGTACAATGATAACCGACCCGCAGAGGATACGAAAGGACGACCCGGGAGACCCCGGGGTGTGCTCGGCCTATGCATTGCACAAAGTGTTTACAAAGCTGACCGAACTCGAGGACACGGCGGAAAAATGTAGGGGCGGGGCAATAGGCTGTGTGGCCTGCAAAAGAAACTTGGCAAAAAACCTTATAGATTTCCTGGAACCCATAAGAGCCAAGAGGGAGGAACTGGTTGCCCGGCCGGATACCGTAAGGGATATATTAAGCGAGGGAGCAAGGAAAGCAAGGGAAGCCGCAGCAAGGACCCTGGAGGAAGCAAGGAAGAAAATGAATCTTAACCCCCGGAGTGAATAAAGATGTCCTACAACGTTAAACTGGAAGTGTTCGAAGGGCCCTTTGACCTGCTATACCACCTTATTGAGAAGAATGAGGTGGATATATACGACATTCCTATAGCTGATATTACCCGGCAGTACCTCGAGTATCTGGACGAGCTGAGTTTTTTTGACATTGAGTTGGCCAGCGAGTTTTTGGTAATGGCGGCAACCCTTTTGCATATTAAGTCAAGGATGCTACTGCCCAATCAGGATGCAAAGGACCAGGAAGAGGAGATTGACCCCCGGCAGCAGCTTATTGAGCGTTTGATTGAGTATAAAAAGTATAAGGATGTAACAGGTGAGTTCAGGAAAAGGGAAGAGGTTTTCCAGAAAAGGCTTTTCCGGGAACCCCTGCCGGTTGATACTTACGAAGACCATGACCCCATAATACTAGATGTGGACGTTTCCGACCTGTGCCAGGCCTTTGCCCAGGCTATGAAAAAGTATATAAGTCTTTACAACAGTGACTACGACCTGAAAAAGAGCCTGGAAAAAGAAAGGATATCTGTGGCCGAAAGGATTATGCACATAAGGAATACGCTGAAACGATCAGGCAGTATAAGCTTTAAGGGGCTTGTCAAGGACTGCGCCACCCGGGAAAACGTTATAGCCACCTTCCTTGCGCTGCTGGAGCTCATAAAAGGAAGGAAAATAACAATAGAGCAGACGGCAGTTTTTGGTGATATAATGATTAAGTCAAGAAACAGCAAAGGTTGGAAGTAGACTATGGACAAAAGAGAGATGAAGGGCGTTATAGAGGCGGTACTGTTTGCTGCGGGGGACCCGGTGAGTCTTAAAGACCTGTGCGGTATACTGGGTATGGACAAAAGGGATGTACTGCTCGTCATGAAAGAGATGAAGGACTGGTACAATTACGAGCGCAGGGGCCTCCAGCTTATTGAGGCCGAAGGGTATTTCCAGTTCTCTACAAGGCCCGAGTATTACGAATATATACAAAAGCTGCACTCTCCCCAGAGGAAACAGGGGCTGTCCCAGGCTGCTCTCGAGACACTGGCGATTATTGCCTATAAACAACCTATTACAAGGGCGGAGGTTGATTCAATAAGAGGTGTACAGTCGGATTCGGCAATAAGCACTCTCATTGAAAAGAGGCTTATCCACGAGGTGGACCGGATGGATACCATAGGGAGGCCCATACTCTATGGTACTACCGTTGATTTCTTGAAATATTTCGGGCTGAGCACCGTGGAGGAGCTGCCTGAAATATTGGAAGAGCAAATAACATACCTTAATGAAAATACACGGTAACGTGTATTTTTTTTACATTTAAGGCAAGCTAATTCTTGAAGGTCTGATTTCGGAGGGAGTATCGGATGACCGTAGGATGGATTGTTCTTCTACTGCTAATAACTGTACTGCTTATTTCAAAGATAAATATAAGGGTTACCTATTACAGGGAGGGAAAGGACGATGAGTTAATAATAATTGTATCGGCCCTTTTCGGCCTTGTTAATATAAAAAACGAATTTAATCTGTTGGAATTACTGCTAGAGAAGAGGCCTGCCCTTAAGGTAAGGGGTGAACTGGAAGCAAAGGCAAGGGGTAAGCCATTGACGGAATTTGGTAGTATTGTCAATGCGGAGAATGCCATTGAATATATACGCAAATATATGAACATGAAAGAGAAAATCCAGGCCGCTTTTAGGTACATAAGGCGGAAGGTGTACATAAAAAAACTAAAGTGGCATACGGTGCT
>Ga0172377_10001575_pt1 | contig 23108 bp, 17 predicted proteins | sample Pumphouse3metaG_FD_119749 | JGI IMG/M metagenome (GOLD analysis project Ga0172377, IMG submission 119749) | Leachate microbial communities from a municipal landfill in Southern Ontario, Canada - Pumphouse #3 metaG | ecosystem: Engineered > Solid waste > Landfill > Unclassified | place: Canada... | reverse complement strand
CACTGGGGTAGATCATCAGGATTCTGCCATATTCATCCCCGCTGTGCAGGTTCCGGTAATCTGCAAAGTTCAATAAATTGGCTTCATAAATATCGCGGAAGGCTGGCGAATAATCTGCATAGGCAGGAATCTCCAGAGCGCCCTTTTCGTTTGTGAAGGATATCTTGATATCGATCTCTTCATGTACTGTCAGTTCCCCGCTCTGCGCATTCCATTGCAGGGGATTTACGCTGAATTGGAGCACGCGAAAATCTCTGAGAATAGCAATCTGATTGGTTTGTACCAGATCCTTGGGGGCAGATTCATTGTATTTGCTGCGATCGTACAGAAAGTTCGCTTTGTTTTCCTCGGAGTCAAAAACTGGCATCGGGTGGATGTCGCCAATGGTCTTGCTGCGTCCGCTGGTTACCTGTAGTTGGTAGGAACCGGTGGGGGGCAAGATGATGCTTCCGCTGAAAACTGGAAGATTCGGTCCCCCAGTATCTGCAGATTCTGAGGATTCAGCCATACTGAGAACATGAAAGTCTTCATTCTGAATGCTTTCTGTACTAATCTTCAATTCAGGAGTCCGGAACTTCAGTTCCAAATCTCTGGTATGAGAAGATGCAAGCGTTAACGGACCCGCCAGAAGGGTCAGCACTGTAAAACAGTTTAATAGTAATAGTAGAATCAGCTTTTTTCTCATTTTTTCTTATGCTCCATATACGTAAAAGGAACCTGAAACATATCGTCAGGTTCCTTTAGAATTTATTGAACTAGTTAAAACTGGTACGCATCAGTTCATTTTATAGAAATAGATACCGTTGTCGCGGGTACCAACGATCAAAGTGTCGTCAATCATATTGACGGTGTTCACATATCCGCCTTCGGTAATCTGTTTGACCAGCCGTGGACGGGCAGGATCGCTGATGTTGAAAACATAGCAACCACCACCACCGGAACTGATCGCTATGGTATTATTGGAATAGGCTATATCCGAAGCGTATCCGGTGGTAAGGTATTCGGCTACATGAACCGGATTGGTCTTATCGCTCAGGTTCACAACCTGCAAACCTCCCTGCCGAGCGGCGATATAAGCATAATTGTTGTGAATAACCACTTGTTCCGCTTCGCCTTTTACGGCCAGTTCACTAATTACTGTACCGCTGGGTTTATCGATTACCAACAAGCCTCTCTGTTGAGCGGCTGCATACAGGTAGCTGGCGTCTATATCCAAACCGGATACTATAGCCGGAACTTCAATACCCCCGTTTGTGTAATTAGGATACACATTAGCCTCATAAGCTCCGTTGTAAGCGAGCAGTGAGATTCGGTTTGACAGGCAATAAGCAATGTCGAATACATGGTTATCTGTGGGAGTGTCCAAGTCATAAATGGCAATGTCGTGGATGTCCTGAGTGTTCCCGATAATGGAATGAAGCCATATCAGACTATCTGGATTTGCGCTATCAAGAATATATATAGTGTCCGTTTTTTGGATTTCATTGATCAAAAGGCGATCATGGGCTGGAGAAACTGATATCCTGCGGGTACGGTACAGGATCTCATCAGAACCATCAGCAGCTTCTATCTTGGTGTACCATTCAAGATGATGATTATCGAGATTAATGGTAGCAACACCGCCCTGATCCAATGCCACAAAAGCGTGTGTATCCCCAATCTCTATCTCACAGGGATTACCGACCACCGGTACCTGCGCCAGGAGTTCATAATTTTTTCCCCCGTCAAAGGCTGTATTGCGTTCTGCACAAGCGGTTAATGCCAGCATAACTACCAGCGACATATATATTAAAACCTTTCTCGACATCAAGATCCTCCATCATATCGATCGCATAATTTTCTTCTAGCAGCTTTGTATGCAAGAAGCATTCCCAAAGCTTTCCTTTTACAAAAAAAGAAAGACTCTGCCTTATGATAATCAGCAGAGCCATGTGTTTATGATATAATTCTCAGCTATTTAGTCCGTGATGCAAAATGACAGGAGTCTCCCCATTCATCGAAACCGATGCTTTCTCCAATGGATTCGATTCGGCGGCTAAGGCAACCTATACACTGATCGGCATTCTCATCCAGGCAGGGTTTACCTTCATACAACTGGTATCCTTCCCGATACTTGGTGTCCGTGATGTTTGGCATCAGCACATTCGCTCCGGCCAATAGCCCCAGTTCTCTTCCTTCGGGATGTAGCGCCTGCAGAGCGGTTGTGGCGGCAATATTTATATCCTTCAATGCAATGCGGCAGCATGCAATCAGTTTTAGGCCCATCTTTAGGGCATTATCGGCATCAAAACCCTCTATCAGGTGCTTCAAAGGAGTTCCATGATGCGGGATATAAGGACCCATGCCCAACATATCTATATCAATATCATAAAAGAACAGGATGTCATTTGCGATGGATTCCACTGTTTGTCCGGGAAGACCCACCATGATGCCCGTTCCCACTTGGTATCCGGTTTTCCGCAATAGACCAAGGCATTGCTTTCGATAATCAAAGCTGTGATCGGCGGGATGCAGTTTTCTATACAAATCCCGATCAGAAGTTTCAATCCTCAGCAGATATCGATGTGCTCCTGCATCAAACCAGCGCTTATATACGTCTTCGCTCTGTTCGCCCAGGGAAAGGGTGATTCCCAGTTTTCCCCCGGAAAGCTGTTTTATTCCAAGTATCAGCTCTTCGATGAAGTCTGTCCAGGCTTTGTCCGAGCGTTCCCCGGCTTGAATTACCAAGCTGCCGTAATGCTGTTCAAAACACCATTTTGCCTCAGCGAGAGCTTCATCCATGCTGATTGTATAGCGTTCAAAATCTGGATTGCTGCTGCGAATGCCGCAATAGTAGCAATTCTTTGTGCAGATGTTACTTAACTCTATGATTCCGCGGAAATAGACCTTGGTTCCCACATACTGTTTTTTTACAGCATAAGCCTGTTTGTACAGGGCTTGCAGCTCATCCTCATTTGTGAGGCTGAGCATTCTAATCAGTTCATTTTTATCTGGACACATCTATTATCACCTCTTTTGATATAATACCTGTTAGTGCAGTATCGGCAAACTATATTCCCGGAATTGCCCTTTCTTAGCTGGTGAACCTGATCAACAACCCCCTCCCTCTCTACCAACGCTGTGGGTCAAGCTATGCCGAAGCAGATATAAAGCTGTTATTATCTAGTGCCCACTCGATGATAACCCGATGATATCTGCTTTATATCTGCTTTACATAAAGAGCTAGTACATGATGTCAAAGAATGATTAATAGTACTTGATGCTAAATTGTTCTTGACAACAATTCCTCGATTTCGATTGGTGCAAACATGGCTTAGCCGCACGGATCAGCTTGCGTAAATATTGAAAATCGCCATTCTCAGAGGGAATTCTTATTCTGGTTCAAGTTAGGCAAATCAGAATGACTGCACAGGAGTAACGATGTCAGACAGTATCTATTCTCAACCATTTTATGCCCGAATACCATCCATGTTGGTAGCAAAAGACAAGCTTGTGGGTCTTAATCCTGAAGATGAGGTGATGTCTCGCTTGGAAAATCGTCTCGAAGTGGAGGGAATCAAGCTGGAAAACATGCGTAAATTTGGATCTGATATACCCGTATCGGAAGAGGATAAGGCACAAGGCAAGCGGGGTTACGAGTATTGGGTTCAGGTACCCGGGTATGCCTACGATTTTCCCGGATTGCTGGTAGAGTCCTTTAACGGTGGCAATTATGTGGCACTAAAGATCGAGAATCCCTTTGAAGACCCTTTCACGCGCATTCCCGGAGCATGGGAAAGATTGATAAAGCACATCGAGGAACAGTGTATTACCACAGATTGGCAGCATTAAGCTGGGGATTGCCTGGAAGAAGTATCTGTCTCGGATTCTTCTGTAAGCATGACAATATACATCAGAGTGAAGGATTGATATAGTGTGAGCCGGTAAGGATGGCAGTGATCACTAACTGTTATAATACTGCAATCCTTCAAGTATTATATACAGTATCGATAATTTGTATTGACAGATTTCCTAGCTATAAAAATAGTGATAGTAAATGAAGCCGCCAGCTTCTGCCTTGCTGCCTGAATGTGCGTGCAGGGCTATACATAGACAACAAATACGTGTAGATAATTACTATTGAAGCAGGCGGAGTTTCCTCAAGGAGATTTCGCCTGCTTCATTTCCGGTAAGAAGGAGGTTCTTATAATCCGGATTAAGCGTTTCAAGGCTAAGACCAAGGAAGTGGTACCGAAAGAGAGAATTAATCAGCAGATTACAGCAGAAAAAGTTCGCCTGATTGGCTCTGATGGTAAGCAAATCGGTGTAGTGTCCATTCGGGAAGCTTTACGCAGAGCGGAAGAAGTTGAGCTGGACTTGGTGGAGATTTCCCCCAATGTCGATCCTCCCGTATGTCGTATCCTTGATTTTAGTAAATATTATTTCCAGAAAGAAAGGAAAGCCAGGGAAGCTAAGAAAAAACAGCATGAAGTAGAGATGAAAGAGATCAAATTCGGTCCCAACACCGAAGAACATGATTATAACTTCAAGAAAAACAACGCGATCAAGTTTTTAAGACAACACAATAAGGTGAAATTCACGGTTCGGTTCCGCGGGCGTCAGATGGCGCACAAGGATCTGGGCTATCGGGTGTTGGAAAAGCTTAAGGAAGATCTTGCCCACATTGTTGACGTGGATCAGGAAGCGGTAGCCGACCGCAATCTTCTTTCGATCGTGGTTTCCCCCAAAAAGGATATTGACCGCATCCTCGCTGAAGCTGATAAAACCCAAGAGGTTCCGGCAGCAACTCCGGCTCCTCAAACAAAGGCTTCCCAGGACGACGAGTAAATAGATATTACCGGCGGGCTATTATCAGCCGGCTCTTACAGAGATTAATTTAAGGAGATACAAATGCCAAAGATCAAAACCAATCGATCTGCCGCTAAGCGCTTCAAGCTAACCGGCACCGGAAAAATCGTGCGTCACCACGCCAAGGCAGCACACATCAAAACCAAGAAAACGCGTAAGTTGAAACGTAACCTTAGCACCAGCGCCATCGTGGTAAAATGCGACGAGAAAAGAATCTACAGAATGCTGGGAATGTAAAGGAGAATAAAGATGCCTAGAGTTACAAATAATGTAGCAGCCCATCGCAGAAGAAAAAAATATATGCTTGCCGCCAGAGGTTATTTTGGCCGCAGGAGTAAGACTTACCGCGTTGCACGCCAGACCGTAGAGCGTGCCATGGCTTTCTCTTTCGCTCATAGAAAGTTGAAAAAACGCCAATACCGCAGCCTATGGATTACCCGCATCAATGCCGCATGCAGATTGAACGACATGAGCTACAGCCGATTTATAAACGGATTGCACAAATCCAATATAGAGATAAACCGCAAAACCTTGGCACACCTTGCCTGGCACGATGCCGGCGCTTTTGCCCATCTCGTTGAGATTGCCAAAAACGCTTAATTGATATGATATACTAAGGGATGCTCCCGAAAGCATCACAATCTATACAGGGAAAGCGGTTTTGGTATTAAAACCGCTTTCTTGCTAATTGACATGATACAAAGGATTGTATAGTGCAAGAAAAGCTGGAACTCATCATCAAACAGGCGGAGCAGGAGATTGCCCAATGCTCCAATACCAATGATATATTGAATAGTAAAGCAAAATACCTGGGCAAAAAAAGTGAATTGAACGGTCTTTATGCCAAAATGAAGGAGTTGAGTCCGGAGCAGCGTCCTGCTTTCGGTAATCAGCTAAACTCCGTTCGAACCAAGATAGAAAGCTTGTTGAACGCTCAAAGCACAGCCATTAAAGAAGCTGCTTGGAAACAGGACCGAAAGACCTTTGATCCCAGTATGCCCGGATTGAATCTGGGACGTGGGGGTTATCATCCCCTCACAATAGTACGCAGAGAGATCGACGAGGTATTTCTCAGCATGGGCTTCGAGATCGCTGAAGCAAATGACATCGAAGATGAATTCCACAATTTCGATGCGCTGAATACTCCGCAGGATCATCCTTCCCGCAATCTGGCTGATACCTTTTATGTAGAGGGTGGAAAGCTCTTGAGAACTCAAACCTCTACAGTGCAGATCAGAGTAATGGAAAGCTATAAACCACCTATCCGTATCATTTCTCCGGGGCGATGTTATAGAAACGATAAACCCGATCCCTCACATTCCCCCGTCTTCCATCAAGTGGAAGCATTGGTAGTAGATAAAGGTGTAAGCATGAGTGATTTGCAGGATACCTTGCAGAACTTTGCGAGCATCATGTTCGGTTCTAGCGTGAAAAGCAGGATCAGACCACATTTCTTCCCCTTCACAGAACCAAGTGCGGAGATGGATATCTCCTGTGTTGTCTGTGCCGGTAAGGGCTGCCGCGTGTGTAAACAGAGCGGATGGTTGGAGATGGGCGGCGCTGGCATGGTGGATCCGGCTGTCTTCGATATCCTGGGCATAGACAGTGAGCTTTACACCGGATTTGCCTTTGGTTTGGGTATCGAGCGCATCGCCATGCTGAAATACAATATTCCGGATATGCGAATACTATTTGAGAATGATCTGCGGATGTTGCGTCAGTTCAAAGGAGAGCTGTAATGAGAATCGCATTATCGTGGTTAAAGCGTTATCTGCCCCTGCAAGATTACGCTGCTGAACTGGCTGACCTCTTGACTTTCGCAGGTATCGAAGTGGAGGCCATCGAAGAGTTGAAAGCTTTGGGCAACACTGTAATCGCTGCCAAAGTCATCTCGGCTGAACCGGTACCGAAGACCGATCATCTGAAGTTTTGTGTAGTGGACATCGGTGATACAACGTATGCCGAAAAGGACGATAATAACTGCATTCAAGTAATATGCGGTGCGCCAAATTGTGAATCCGGAATGATGGCGGTTTTGGCATTGCCCGGCACGGAACTAAAAGACTTTAGTATATCAAAAGCCAAGATCCGGGGGATACACTCCCATGGAATGCTATGCTCGGAACGTGAACTGGGTTTATCGGATAGTCATGCCGGAATAATCCGTTTACCGGACGACATCGCTATCGGAGAACTGGCGGATGTTATCTTCGAATTACCGGATACGATTTATGAACTGGAGATTACTCCCAATCGCAGTGATCTTCTGGGTTACAAAGGTATAGCCCGCGATCTCTCGGCCCGGCTTGGCGTGGCAGTGAAGGAGCCTGAGATCAAGCTTCCGCAATTGAAGCAGTCGGCACTAAAGCTTGGGTTGCACAATGAAGAACCCCAGCTTTGTCCACGTTATACTGCCAGAGTGATTGAAGGTGTGAACGTAAAGGAATCGCCGCTATGGATGAAGATCGCATTGATAAAGAGCGGTTTACGGCCAATCAATAATCTGGTGGATATTACGAACTATGTGATGATGGAGACCGGTCATCCCCTGCATGCTTTCGATTACGATGTTTTGGCATCTCGCAAAGAAGACCAGGGTTATCCGGATATTGTTGTGCGCAGAGCCAGCGAAGCTGAAGGCTTTGTAGCTTTGGATTCCAAAAGCTACAGACTGAATACCGAAGACTTGGTGATTGCAGATGGTAAGAGACCTTCTGCTTTGGCAGGTGTGATGGGTTCAAAGCTATCCGGGATCAACGCAAACACCTCAAACATCGTGTTGGAGAGTGCCGCTTTCCATCCCGGGAACATCCGCAAAACTTCATATAATCACAAAATCAGCTCCGATTCTTCCTACCGTTTTGAACGCCACCTATCTGCTCGCTATGCCAAAGAGATCAGCGATAGAGCTACTCAGCTTCTGGTGGAACTTGGCTGTGCCAGCGCTATGGGTGAATTGATTGATAGCTATCCTCTCGTGGAAGAAGAGATCATCCTGGGAGTTCGTCCTTCCCGCTTTGAGCATCTGGTAGGCTTTAGCATAGATCCCTCTCAGATAAAAGAGATAATGCAGAAACTGGGTTTTGTGTATCTGAAAGACGCAGCTTACATAAAGGGACCGGTGGCAGATCTGCAGAATCTGGCGGATCCGAAAAGCGAAAAAGACAATGCTCAATACTATCGTGTACCCGGTTACCGAAAGGATGTAAGCCGGGAAGCAGATATCCTGGAAGAGCTTGCAAGGCTTATCGGTTACGATAAAGTTCCTGTTAAAACTCCGCCCAAGCAAGTGATGGACCGTCATGCATACCGGATTCAGAAAAAAGCCGCAGAATGGATGGTGGCTTGGGGAGCTTATGAGACATTAAACTACAGTTTCACTGATCCTCTACAGATGCAAAACTTGGGGATGACCGATAGTGAACTGCCCTATATAGGCCTGATCAATCCGCAAAGTAGCAATCAATCCGTGATGCGGGTATCACTGGTACCACAACTCTTGACTAATCTTGCTTATAACTTGAACCATGCTGAACGTAATGTGAGACTCTTTGAACTGGGTAAAGTGTATCTCAAGACAGCGGACGGGCATGTGGAACCCAGACATCTGGGAGCAATCTGCACAGGTAATGTACAAGATGAACATTATAGCGCAAAAAGCAGTCAATTGGGTTACGCTTGGGCGAAAGGCTGCTTTGAAGGCCTCTTGAATAGCATCGGTCTCGATTGGAAAAGTAAAAGTATCAAGCTGCCATATCTGGTTGAGGATGAGTCGTTTGCCTATTACTTCTCCGATCGTTTACTGGGTTACTTCGGCAGAATCACAGCCCCGGTCTTGGAAGCTTGGGGGATAGATGCAACCGTATTGAAACAAGAAGTATGGATAATGAACTGGGAGATGGAGGAATTGATATCTGCCTCCAGAACGCAAAGCATTAGCTATCGTGATATTCCCCGTCATCCGGCTGTCATAAGAGATCTCTCTTTCTTGCTGGCCGATGCATTTAGTTATTGCGAGATCAGGGAACATATCATGGCTTTGGATAAAGGGCTTGTATTGGATGTGCAAGTCTTCGATGAGTACCGTTCAAAGCAAATCCCGGAAGGTTTTAGAAGCCTAAGCTTGCATATAGTACTACAAGACCAAGAAAAAACATTGACAGATGAACGCGTTGATCATGTCATGACATTAATTCAAAATACACTGACAGATAAATATGATTTAAGAATGAGGTAAGGATGGAAAGCCCTATTGTAAACCTGCAGGAGAGATTGCAGAAACTGATCGATCAATACAGCGCAGATAAAAAGACTATGGAAGAGCTAAAAAAGCAGTATGCACAATTAAGAGAAGAAAATGTGCAACTGATGTCTCAGATCGAAGACTATGCCAAACAACTGGGAGAGTCCGAGAGCAGTCTGAAGAGCCTGCAAATAGAGCATAAAGAACTGGAAAACAAACACAAAGAAATGCAAAATATGCTCTTTGGCATAGAGAGCTTTGCTGATGATGCCATAAAGAAAATCGACAACATATTTCCCAAGCTTCAGGAAAGTGAGTAAAACATGCAATCAGTAGAGGTGGAGATCTTTGGGCGTCGTTTTCGCCTGAGAAGTGACAATCCCACCCGCACAGAGAGGATTGCGGCAGAATTGTCGCAACAAATAACAGAACTATATGAAACATACGAACATCTGGATTTTGCCCGGTTACTGCTCCTTGCGTGTTTTCAACGGGAAGAAAACCTACAGAAGGCCCTGGAAGAGAACGATACCCTGAAGAGTGAACTGAACCGAGTGAACCAAATGATCGAGAAAATGATGACATTATAACATATGCCTGCGGTATGCGTGATATGGATTGCATAAAAGCCATTCACTATGAAGGGAATCGAGCCATGGGTAGCATGCGTGCCGACTTGTTTCGGATACATAAAGCCCACAAGGTAGATACCCACCTGCAAAACGGCTTTGTAAAAAGTCAAACATACACGGTACTCGCGGGCCATTAATTCCGCCCTTCCCTTTCTTGGGGAGGCGTAAATAGATCGAAGGAAATATTATTATGCCAAATGCATACATCATGTTGGCAATAGGCCTTGTTTTGGGCTTTGCCATTGCCTTGGTGATATACCTTGCAAAGCGAAACTCTGCTTTCAAACTGATATCACAGAGCAACCAGATAGCAGAAAACATCCGAAGAACCGCACAAACGGAAGCGGAGAACGAAAAGAAGGCTGCTCTGCTGGAAGCCCGAGAAGATTGGTTCAAGCAAAAACGCATTCTTGACGAAGAAGTGAAAGAACGCCAGCGCGAACTGCGCTTGCAGGAAAAGAAGTACAATGAGCGCCTCAGTAGTTTGGATAAACGGCTAGACTCTCTGGATAAAAAGGAAAACAGCCTCAGCGAACAAGAACGAAAGCTAAAGAGCAAAGAAGAAGAAATTCAACAGCGTAAAACAGAATATGAAGCAGTGTTGAACGAACAGAAGCAGAAGTTGGCCGAAGTGGCAGGTCTCTCCCGCGAAGAAGCCTTGGAACGCCTGCGTCAGGAATTGATTACCACTGCCAGACAGGTTGCTGCAAACGATGCCAAATTGAGCATTGAACAGATCAAGCTGGACGCTTCCAAAAAGTCTGCCGAGATCCTTTCTACTGCTATACAACGGATGGCAGTGGATCACGTTTCAGAGACCACTGTTTCGGTAGTTTCTTTGCCTTCGGACGAGATGAAAGGACGTATTATTGGGCGTGAAGGCCGCAATATCCGTACTTTCGAGAAGGCTTCCGGAGTAGATCTGATCATCGATGACACTCCTGAAGCGGTAGTACTGTCTTGCTTTGATCCCGTACGGCGAGAAATTGCTCGTTTATCCTTGGAAAAGCTCATATCAGACGGCCGCATTCATCCCGGTAGAATCGAAGAAGTGATCTCAAAGACAACCAAAGAAATGGACGAAACCCTAGTTAAGATAGGTGAAAAAGCGGTATTGGAAACCAATATTCACAACATCTCACCAAACCTGATTAAGGTGCTTGGTCGGCTCAATTACCGTACCTCATATGGTCAAAACGTACTGCAACATTCCATCGAAGCTGCATGGATTTGCGGGATACTGGCCGCAGAACTGGGATTGGATCAGGAGATAGCCCGCAGAGCCGGATTGTTGCATGACATTGGGAAAGCGGTTGACCACGAATTTGACGGCACTCATGCTATTATTGGAGCAAATCTGGCCCGTAAGAACGGGGAAGGAAAGCTAATTGTAAACGCCATAGAAGCGCATCACGAAGAGGTGGAAGCCATATCGGTGTTTGCTGCCTTGGTCCAAGCTTCCGATGCCATATCCGGAGCTCGTCCCGGAGCGCGTAGAGAAATGCTGGAAACCTATATGCAACGTCTGGCCAAGCTGGAAGAGATAGCAAACTCGGTGGAGGGTGTAAACAAATCTTACGCCATTCAAGCCGGTCGAGAACTGCGCATTATCGTGGAGCCTACGATGGTAGAAGAGAATCAGACTCCGCTGTTAGCTACAGAAATCGCAGCATCCATCGAGAAACAAGTGCAGTATCCAGGGCAGATAAAAGTGACAGTGATCCGCGAGACGCGGCAGATAGCCATGGCAAAATAGATGCGAGTACTCTTCTTTGGCGATGTCTTTGGCAAACCCGGCAGAAGTGTTTTATGTGCTCATCTGAAGAGCATGATCAGTGAATACCGAGTCGATTTTGTGATCGCCAATGGGGAGAATCTTGCCGATGGCAAAGGCCTAACCGAAAAGACCTTAAAGCCGCTGTTCGCAGCGGGTGTGGATGCTGTTACCAGCGGCAATCACCTTTGGGATCGCGAAGAGTCCCTGGATTATATAGTTCGCGAACCCAGAATTCTAAAACCCATGAACTACCCCAGTGCGGCTCCGGGAAATTGCAATTTCCTTTTGCAGAAGGATGACTTGTGCTTGGAGATTATCTGCCTTACCGGACAGATATTTATGCCTCCCTGCAACTCTCCTTGTGAAGCTTTTGATAGCTTTTGGAGTGGGCGGAATACGGGGACGCCTTTGTTTGTAGATATCCATGCAGAATCCACTTCAGAGAAGCGCGCAATGGGATGGTATCTGGATGGAAAAGCTGCAGTGGTGGTGGGTACTCATACCCATATTCAGACTGCAGATGAGGAGATATTGCACGGCGGAACGGCTTATATTACAGATGTTGGCATGACGGGCGCTCACAACAGCGTGATCGGAGTCCGCAAAGAAATTATACTGGAAAAGCTGAGTACTTCAGTACCGCATCGCTTTGAATCTGCTGATGGAGGTCTAATGGTGAATGCGGTTATAATAGATCTGGATGATGTTGGGAAGCGAGCAACCCACATCTCGAGACTACGTTATCCGGTGGAGGTATAGTGCCAAAAGTATTATCCGGAAAAGCAATAGCATTGGCAATCAACAAGGTTTCCAAAAGCTTGGTGGCAGAGTATGATTTGAAGCCCAAGATGCTTTTGATTCAAGTGGGAGATGATCCCGCCAGCTCTTACTATGTACAAAGTATAGTGAATACAGCTGCAAAACTTGGTTGCGAGGCAGAATTGCTTGCTTTAGTAATAGATTGTGGGCAGGAAAAGCTACTGAAAATTATTGCTGAGGCAAACGATAATCCTGATATTCACGGGATCATGATCCAGAAACCCTTGCCCAAAGACATTGATGACAGCATAATAAACATCAGTGTGAGCCCAGATAAGGATTTGGACGCTCTGCATCCGGTGAATTTGGGTAAGATACTGATGGAGAATGAGGTGTTTTTGCCCTGTACACCTGCTGCGGTTTATTATACCATGAGATATTATGGGATAGACCCCAAGGGGAAACACACTGTGATTCTGGGGCGTTCAAACGTGGTTGGTAAGCCATTGGCAAACATCTTGCTGTGGAAGAGACCTTTTGCAAACGCCACCGTAACAATATGCCACAGCCAAACCCGGAATCTGGAGCAAATATGCAGATCGGCAGACATTCTGATTTCCGCCATTGGCAAAGCGCATTTTGTGAAAGCTGATATGATTCGTGAAGGCTCAGTATTGATCGATGTGGGGATCAATGAGATTATTAGTCCTGATGGCAGCAGCTCTTTTGTGGGAGACGTGGATTATGATGCCTGTGCCAAAAAGGCTGGTTCTATTACTCCCGTACCCGGAGGAATTGGCCGTATAACCACTTCTGTTTTGTACTTAAACTTGGTAAAAGCAAACCTGATGGCAAGAAGAATAAATAAATATGTTGACGAAATCATAGACGTCAATTTTAGTGAAGACCATAATAAAAAACACAACCTGATGTTTGGGAGGACCGATGAGTAATAAGAGATATAATCTCTTGGCAATCATCATTTTACTGGCAGTTACAGTGCTTTCTGTAACCGGATGTGGAAAGTCAGGAAGCAGATTTGAGAACCTGCCTCCGGAGATCAGCATTACTTCATATGAAGGCTGGACTGACGACAATGTTCCCGCCACTGTGGACACACTATCTTTCAAGTATTCATTTCAACAGAAAATCTATTGGCATGCTACCGATCCTGATGGCGTAATAACCGGCTTTGCATTCCGCGTTTTGGACGAAAACATGGAACCCATTCCAACTCCCGGATACGAATACATCAGCAGTGCTGAAGATGGCATGATCCCTGATGTTATCTTGCAGAGTGAGACACTCCAGGGCAATTCCAAAGAAGGCTGGGCGTATCACTATCTGCCAAGTGCGGACGAGAGCATACCATTGGACAGCCCTGAAGCTGATAGAACTATATGGACTACTCAGAAATATGCTGTCATCAACTTCCCCGCTGCAGATTCCTTGGGTAATCCTTTGAATCTGATTTGCCATTTTGAAGTGATAGCAATCGACAACCGTGGTGATATCACTGCTCAATCTGCCTGGCGTAGATTCCGCACGGATACCGCCCGTCCCACTTGCCTGATGGATACCACCAAGGGTAATCCCAACGGCAAGGATGTGGGTAGCGGCATCAAACTGAAGTTTACCATGCATGATTCTGATCCATTTATTGATGAAGTTCCACATAGATTTGAATTTCGTATGATGAAGATCAACGAAGCTGGAGTGACGGTACCTGGGACAATGACAGATTGGATTAAAACAGATGATGCAGACCGGATAGACGAGTATCTGCTAACTGGATTTACCGATCCCCCTCTGGTATATGACTATACAGAAGACGGCGTGGATTTGGGTACAATCACCAAGATTGAAGGCCGGGCGACTGATCTTGCCGGCGCAACATCACAGCCTGCTGTGGGAGACTCTACAAATTTTATTACCTTCAAAGTAAAGCCAGGCTTTAGCCCTCGCACTTTGCTGTACCACAAAAAAATTATTGCCTTAGGTGATAACCATTTTGATGACTACAGCAACGATAGCTATAATGTTGATACTCCGCCTGTAAGTCTTTCCGGTGGTAGGACACGCTATGGAACATCACTTTTCAAAGAAAATATCATCCCCGAAGGCGATACCTTGGCAACTGAGATTTACTCCGTGGTTCACAGCCCGAACCTGAAGATCTGGTTACGCTGGGGTTGGTGGGGTGAATATGTGAATGATAAAGACAATACATACCCCACACATGATGAAAACGATCCGACCTCATCAAAGTTCCCCAAAAAGGTTGATGTGGTGCTCAGCGATAACTCTCCAGATCAAGATAATCCTGTGAATTACTATAGCGAGATCACCCACTATGATCTTCGCTACGACGGTAATCCTTATGTATTCCCGCCTTTCCCTGGTGAAGAGTATAATTACATGGATGAAAATGGTAAGGTATGGCTGAGACTTCCGGTTTCCTCTCCGCTTAATCAGTCTATCGTCCTCACTACAAATATGGTAGAGCCTGGGTTCCACAAATTTGAAGTTCGTTGCGTTGACATGCAGGGAATCGCTTCTGAGAATCCCGCTGTGATAAACTTTGTGATCAGAGAACAGATAGATCCCGCAAATCGCAGTGGTGTTCTGATTGTGGATGACGATGAAGATAACGCAAATTATTCCCCCGATGCCATAGTAGATGAGCTCTACGGAGAAATGACCAGCGGATTGGGTCTTGCTGCCAGCGATATTGATGTAGTAAAGTACAGCCCCAATGGTGTGGGTTCATTACCGACAGATGGCCGCAAGCGAAAATTGGCCTACGGTTTGCTACAGAACTACAAAATGGTGATCTATCATTGTGATCATCCGACGGTCGGCGGCAACCTGAGTAATGAGAATGACGCTCTTGCTCTTTATATGACGAATGGAGGTAACTTGGTGATATCATATTCCCGCTTTATAAAATCCAAGCTGGAAGATATATCAGTACTTACCTACAAACCGGATACCGGCTCAGAATCAAGCTTGTTAAAGGCTCTTGGACTACCAAATGTTCCCAAGCTCAAGGAATTTATCAATCCCACCAATGATGTGTTCTTTATGAAAGCAGTTGGCAATACTCAACTTGGGTATCCAGATCTTGATCTGCGCTATGAATATGAATCGGACGATGAATGGATAAATCCGGTCGTAAACCTGTTACAGGGATTTGCCGGTATTGCTTATTTCGATGATTCAAACGGAGAACAAAACCACAATGGAGAAAACATCTACTCCATCGGAGCAAAACCTGTCGATTGGCCTGTACGTCCACCTACGCAAGAGCAGTTTGATTTTTACAACGGACGCTCAATTGGGATGAGACACATCAATGGCGAGAGCAACAAAATGTCCAGAGCTTACCTGTTTACTTTCCCGCTTTCCTACATGGAAATTGAGGATAGCAAAGCCTTGATCACGAAGATCTGGTCTGAATTAATGTAATATCCCAAACAATTATATAGAAAGGAGAGACCGGCTCGCTTGGGCTGGTCTCTTTTCTTTGGATGATTCCATTGCTAAAAGTTAATACTGCCCTATGGTTCAATATGTGCCGAAGCTGATATAAAGCCGTTATAAAGCAGTGGCCACCCGATGATAACCCCATGATATCTGCTTTAGTACCCGTTTACATGCCAGTAGAGTAAAGAGATAGAAAATCTTCCACATTCGATAAAGCACTTAACTGGTTGATAGAATGATAGTTGTATACTACTGGTCACGTTTCATAGCTTCTTTAATCCCGAATAATGCTCTGGAGTTCAAACACCTGTGCTATCTATCTCTGATAAAATAAGTTAAAGGGTAGCTTGGACTGTATGCAATGTATAGTATCCTCCCCAGTTATTTAAGTCCATTTAACCATATAACATAGAGGTATACAATAAGATACATAAGGTCAAATGAACTCCATTGCATTACTTGAGTTTATAAACCCTGTCATACGAAAGCAGATAATTAGGCCGGGCCAGCGGATACTAAAGTTCATTGACAGAATGACTGCATTTATCAATGTGACATCAGGCAAAAATCATGGAGTATTGATGAGCAAACAAAAGAAGACAGCTATAGAACCTACGCGAGAGCAAAATTATGCAGAATGGTACCAACAAGTTATTAAAAATGCTGATTTAGCAGAAAACAGCGATGTCCGCGGATGCATGGTTATAAAACCCTGGGGCTATGCAATATGGGAGAACATCCAGAGATCTCTAGATGTAATGTTTCGTGCTACAGGGCATCGTAATGCCTACTTCCCATTGTTTATCCCCAAATCCTACTTTGAAAAAGAAGCAGAGCATGTAGATGGTTTTGCCAAAGAATGTGCAGTGGTGACCCATTCGCGATTGGAGGATGACGGAGAGGGTGGTTTGAAGGTCGCAGGTGAATTGACCGAGCCGTTGATCGTGCGCCCAACCAGTGAAACAATCATCGGAGCATCATTTGCCAAGTGGGTAAATTCCTACCGTGATCTTCCCCTGTTGATCAATCAATGGGCGAATATTGTGCGCTGGGAAATGCGTACCAGGCTTTTCTTGCGTACCACGGAGTTTCTCTGGCAAGAAGGGCACACAGTGCATGAAACAGCGGAAGACGCAATGGACGAAACTCTGAAGATGTTGGAAGTATATGCCAGATTTGCCGCTGAGTACCTGGCTCTACCGGTGATAACCGGAGAGAAAACAGAAGGGGAGAAATTTCCCGGAGCCGTTAATACCTATTGTATTGAAGCCATGATGCAGGATAGAAAAGCACTTCAAGCAGGAACATCCCACTTTTTGGGACAAAACTTTGCCAAGTCCTCCGGCATCAAATTTCAAGGTCGCAACGGAGAGTTTGAGTATGCCTGGACTACATCTTGGGGTGTATCAACACGCTTGATCGGAGCGCTGATAATGGCGCATAGCGATGATAATGGTTTGGCATTGCCACCAAAGATAGCACCTTCACATATAGCAATTATACCGATCTTTCGAGATGAAGAAGAGAAAGCTGCGGTATTACAGTATTGCGAAAAGATCCAACAATTCTTCAGCAACGAGTACTTTGAGGACATCAGAATTTACTATGAATTGGACGACAGGGATCTTACCGGTAGTGAACGGAATTGGTATTGGATCAAGAAAGGGATCCCGCTCAGAATCGAGATTGGTCCCAGAGATATAGCCTCAGATTCTGTGATTGTTGCTCGCAGAGACCAAGAACCCCGCGAAAAACAAAGTGTTTCGCTGGCAGACTTAAAAGCTTATGTAATACAGAGTCTGAGCGAGATTCAGGAAAACTACTATCAGCGCGCACTGAGCTTTCGGAAAGAAAACACCAAGCAGATCGATGACAACAAAAAGTTCTATAAATTCTTCAGTCCCAAAAACGCTGAAATGCCAGAAATTCATGGTGGCTTTGCAGAATCTCACTGGTGCGGTGATGTAGCATGTGAAGAGAAAATAAAGGAAGATCTGAAAGTTACGATACGCTGTATCCCATTTGACGCTATTGAAGAAGAGGGGCGATGCATCTGTTGTGGCAAGACTTCCAAACGACGCGTAGTATTTGCCAAATCCTATTGATATGAAACTGAAAAGTGCGGTAATCAGCATCGGAAACGAGCTACTGATCGGGCGAACCCTGAACAGTAATCTCGCCTATCTGGGAGCGGGAATGGCGGAACTGGGCATACCGGTGGCGTACAGCTTGACCATCCAGGATGACTATGAGGCCATTCAAAAGGCAGTTCATGAGTGCTGGCAAAACTACGATGTTGTGATTAGCACCGGAGGTTTGGGTCCTACTCAGGACGATATCACCAAAGCAGCTATTGCTGAATACTTTGGTAAGGATATGCACTTCTGCGAGAATATCTGGCAACACATTCAGGATAGGTTTGCCCACCGCAATGTCACAATGCCCCTATCCAATCGCAGCCAGGCCATGGTGCCGGAAGGTTTTGAAGCTTTGAAGAACGACAGGGGTACTGCTCCAGGTTTGCATTATAACACCGATGGGAAGCATATATTTGTGCTACAGGGTGTACCTCTGGAGATGCGGTATATGTTCGAAAACTACATAAAGCCAATACTCAAACAAGCATATCACGAAGCTAAAGGGTTGGTGGTGCGAAATCTGCATACATATGGTATTGCTGAGTCTGCTTTGGCAGAATTGTTGGACCCCAAAGAGCTTCCGGAGGGAGTAAGCTTGGCTTGGCTTCCGCAAACAGGCAGAGTGGACTTGAGATTATACGGCGAGGATGCTGCGGCTATTGAGATTGCGGAGCAGTATCTGCACAGGCAGACCGGTGACTATGTATGGGGCTATGAAGATACAGTTCCAGCAGAATATCTGCTGCAATTGTTGAAGAAAAAAGAGTATAGCCTGGCGGTTGCAGAATCATGTACTGGGGGACTGGTTCAGCGTTTTATTACGGATATTCCGGGTTCTTCAGATGTGTTCCTGGGCGGAGTGGTAAGCTATGCGAATCGGATAAAAGCCGAGCTCTTGAAGGTAGATGAGTCCATATTACGGAGTTTTGGTGCCGTAAGTGAAGAATGCGCGCGGGCTATGGCGCAGGGGATACAAAGATTGCTCCGGGCAGATGTTGTGGTAGCTGTTACCGGCATCGCTGGTCCTGATGGGGGTTCAACAGATAAACCTGTGGGTACAGTATACTACTGTTGGCGAATCCAGGATAAAGAATATGCTTTACACAAGGTGTTCAATGGCGATCGAGAAAGCATACGCTACAAAGCCGCTGAAGCAGCAATCTTGGAATTAGCAAATACACTAAGGAATGAGTAACGTGAAAGTATTGATACTGGGAAGCGGAGCCAGAGAGCATGCGATAGCGGATGCCTTTGACCGTAGTCCTAAAACAAGCAAAATTTACGTAAGTCCAGGGAACGATGGAATAGCAGAAAGCTTTGAGTGCATAAAGCTGGAGGGATTTGAAGAGATCAGGAACTTCTGTGAGAATACAGGGATAGATCTAGTCTTCATCGGGCCCGAACAGCCAATTGCAGAAGGTCTGTCGGATTACCTGAAACAGCACTCGATCATGGTGTTTGCTCCTTCAAAAGCCGCCGCTGCAATAGAATATTCCAAAGAATTTGCAAAAAGGATCATGGGCAAGTATCACGTACCAACAGCCAGGTATCGGATCATCCGAGACATTAATGAAGCAGAGAGCATTCTGAAGTGCTTCAAGATGCCTGTAGTCCTGAAAGCTGATGGATTGGCAGCCGGTAAGGGAGTGGTGATATCTTCCGATCTTAGCGAAGCGATTAAGTCGTGTAAAGTACTCCTGGAGCAGAATTGCGGAGCAAATGGAGTGCTGGCGGAAGAATATCTGGACGGCTGGGAAGTATCCCTTTTTGCTATCTGTGACGGCGAAAACTTCCGTACTACTCTTTTTGCTCAGGATCATAAACAGTTGTACGATGGTGATTTTGGGCCAAATACAGGGGGTATGGGAGCATACTGTCCTGTACGCGAAGCTGAAGAATACCGGAAGTACATCGAAAATAAAATATTGGAACCAGTGCTAACTGCGTTAAGGGAAGAGCATTGCACATATAGCGGGATATTGTATATGGGCTTGATGATTACTACTGAAGGGCCGAAAGTGATAGAATTCAACTGCCGTTTGGGAGATCCAGAAACTCAGGTGCTATTACCTCTTTTAAAGACTGATATCATGGATATATGTGTGGCCGCATGCGATGGTAAGGTTGATCAACTGAAGCTGGAATGGGACTCACGTTGCGCAGTCGGAGTGGTATTGGCTGCTCCGGGATATCCAGGCACTTATCGGAAAGACATTCCGATATCAATACCGCAGCTCGAATCCCAATTGTACTTTGCCGGAGTGAAAAAAACAGAAAGTGGTTTACGCAGTTCCGGAGGAAGGGTGTTGACAGTATTAGCAATTGCTGACAGTTTGGTCGAAGCACGTGATAAAGTCTATGCAGATATAAATAAGATAAGTTTTCCGGAAATGGTCTATCGTAAAGATATCGGCCTTAGGGCAAACAAGCTTTCATGAAGGGAGTTATGATGAGAAGACTATATATATGCTTGCTGATCTTGTTGCCGCTTGTTCTCTTGGCAAATCCCATCAGCGTGGTAAACGAAAACAAGGATACTATTACTCTGAAGTTTGTGATGCCCGAGTACAATCTAACAGAAATCAATGTAGATGGTTTGCGATTCAAACGTCTGATGATGGATGATGGTGTAAGCACAGCGGACGAAGGCTATCCCGAACTGAGGATGTTTAGCGTTCCTATCGCTGTTCCCATCGATGGCGGAGCTTCTGCCCGCTTGCTATCTTCAGTACAAAACACTGTAACTGAAGTATTGATCCATCCTGTTCCAACTATGGATTTGCGGGACGAAATGCCGGTGTACAGTTCCAAGAGAGATTTTCGTGCTTATTCAAAAGCAGGTATGTATCCCACACAGGTGTTGGAAGTATCCAAACCGGCTTTTGTGGGAGATCGGAGATTTGTGACTCTTCGAATATACCCCTTTCAGTATAATGCTGCCGGCAAAGAGCTGAGAGTATATCAAGAGATGGAGATCAGTGTAAATATCTCCGGAACTAAGAGCCCCGCACAGAACTGGCAGCTTGGCTACAGCCCGATTGATGTAGCAGGCGATGCTTTTTTTGTGAATAATGCCAGTTCCAAAGCATGGCGTCAGCTACCAAAACAGGATTATCAATACGAAAGCCCCAAGGGATCTGAGAATCACGTGTCTGATATCCAGATAATCGTAGATAGCGAAGGCATATTCAAAGTTCAATACAGTAAGTTGAGAGATTTTATTGCGGAGATGACAGATTCACTGCAGGTGGAGATGAGTTGGAACATCGACCAGGTGGATCCACGTAATCTGGAATTGAGAGATGAGTATGGGCAAGTACCGATACACTTCCATGGAGAAGAGGACGGTAGCTTCGATAATGGCGATTTCTTCGAGTTCTTTGGCGATCGGCATTACGGAGACGAACGCTATAGTGACGATTATACGGCCGAAAATGTTTATACTTTAGGTGTGACAGAAGGATATGGAGCCCGCATGGCCGTAGAAAACGGAGGTTTGATCAGCAGTAATCCGATGGAGTATATGCTGGCGGATGCATATCTGGAATCTGTCCATTTTGAAAAACAATTGGTAAGCGATAAACTGGGAAGGGGATGGCAGAATAGTGATCAGGAGTTTTATCGTGAAGATGTGTGGTTTTGGGAAAAAATCAAGGCACCCAATCTGGAAATAGTTCCCATCGAATTGGAGTATCCCATTGATAGTGCAGTCCGCAAGGGGAACACAGAAATAGCTTTACATGGCCTTACATATAATGATACTCTCTCGGTAGGGCAGGTCGATCACGATGCATCCATCAGGATAAATCAGGCTATGGTGAACACTCATTCCTGGATTGGGCAAACTGAGAAGATCTTTCTAAACAAGGAACCGATTGCCAATTCGTTCTTTCACCACGGTACCAATAATGTCTATATCAGTCTTTCCGGAAACACAACGATGCTGGAGAAAGAACAGGTAATGTTGGATTACATCAAACTGCAGTATTGGAGAGAGTATAGAACCGACAGAGACTTCATTAAGTTTACTAAGCCCATTGATCGCCCCAATGGATTGTTCCAATTTGATATAGGAGGGTTTTCGTCTCCCAATGTATCTGTTTACAAGATTGGCTCCAGTGTGTTTAACAGCTTACAAATAGAGCCTTTTACAATGGATGGTACTGCTCCTTGGACCGTTAGTTTACAGGATAGTGTATCCTCAAATGCCGTCCTCTATTATGCCGTGGAAGAGGGTGCCAAAAAGAGCCCAAAACTACTGCGCATGAACCTGCCCTCAGATCTGAAGAATCCGATGAATTCAGCAAATGTGGTCGTGATTACTCCATATCAGTTTATGGAATCGGAAGGGATTCAGATGCTGACCGATCTCTGGTCTTCAGAAGGCCATACTGTGAAGACAGTAGATATTCAGGATATATATGATGAGTTCAACAACGGTATTGTGTCTGCCGAGGCAATTAAAGATTTTCTGACACACGCTTACAATCATTGGAGAACTCCCCGTTTGAGTCATGTAATTCTCTTGGGCGAAGGTATTGATGATACAAGGGACAACAGCCCTAGCCGCAAGTACAACCTGATTCCTGTAAAGAAGACTTGGACTTTCAAACATGGAGCAACTGCCAGCGATACCTGGTATGCCTGCATTGTGGGTGATGATTTGGTGCCGGATATCAGTCTTGCGCGCATCAATGTATGGACAGAAGAACAAATCTCAGACTATGCCCTGAAAGCTAAATCCTATCGAGACAATCTGTACACCAACCGTCAATGGAACAACCATGTTACATTAACTGCTGGAGGCAAGATAGACGATGGAAACGACATCTTCTCTCAGCAATCCGAGAGAATCCGCCGCAGAAGCATCCCAGAACACTATCGCGTAACTAGGGTATATACCAGTACTCAAACCGTCAGCAGCGAATATTTTGGGGGCACATTTGACTTGAAAGACGCAATAAATAGCGGTACTCAATTCGTCCAATTTATGGGGCACGGTGGCGGTCGTGTATGGGCAGATTACAACTTGTTTAACTTCAATGATGTGGCTACTTTGAACAATCAAGTCCTTCCGGTAGTACTATCTTTGGCATGTTATGCCTCAGCATTTGATACAAACGGTGCTGCATCGATATCTGAAGCGCTTATTGCTCAACCAGATAAAGGAGCAATCGTAACCTTGGGCTTTTCCGGATTGGGATACCTTATGCAGGATGAGGACT
>Ga0172377_10001573_pt1 | contig 23117 bp, 18 predicted proteins | sample Pumphouse3metaG_FD_119749 | JGI IMG/M metagenome (GOLD analysis project Ga0172377, IMG submission 119749) | Leachate microbial communities from a municipal landfill in Southern Ontario, Canada - Pumphouse #3 metaG | ecosystem: Engineered > Solid waste > Landfill > Unclassified | place: Canada... | reverse complement strand
CTGGCCAGGGTGAGCCCGCCGGCCGGCCAAAGCTGGTTGCCAAAGCTGTCCACGTTTTGGCCGATCACCGCGTAGCCGTTTGAAGAATGGGGATAAAGGGCGTAAACGCCGCCCACGGCATTGGGCACCAGACAGGCGTCGGCCAGATACGCCGAACCGCTGCGGATGCGCACTCCGCTCTCGCCCCAGAGGCATTGGCCGTTGGAGCTGAATTTCTGCAGCCAGACGCCGGCTTCGTAGCCGTAACCGGATTGCTGGTAGAGCAGCACGAAATTATTGTCCGAGGTTGGCACGCAGGCCACGGCTTCCTGTACGCCGGGTTCGCCGGCGATGATCCGCGGCTGGGGCCACTGGGCCACACCGGAGGGATTGAACTTCTGAGCGTAGATGTCGGTGTCGCCGGCATCGGTGTCTTCCCAGAGGGCGATCACACAATTATCCGTGGTGCGGACCTGGATCCCTCTGAAATCCAGCTTCCAGGCCTTGCGCAGGGCCACTTCCTGCGCGCTGAAGCCCAAAACCGCCAGTAACAATGCCGCGATCAAAAACATCTTCTTCATTTTTGTCTCCCTTTTAGCCATTGGTTGACTTACGGAATACAGAGAGCAAGTTTTGTTCCAAACAGAACGAAGTTGCCAATTATTTTTTTATCTTTTGTTCGCGGATATGGGGAAAGCAGGGCCAAGCCTGGCAGGAGAGGAAATCCGGGGATAAAAAAATGGAGCGGGAAACGGGACTCGAACCCGCGACATCAACCTTGGCAAGGTTGCGCTCTACCAACTGAGCTATTCCCGCTTGGTACCAGAGGCCGGACTTGAACCGGCACGAGCCGAAGCCCGAGGGATTTTAAGTCCCTTGTGTCTACCAATTCCACCACTCCGGCTTGGAAAAGGTGGAGGCGACACCCGGATTTGAACCGGGGATGGAGGTTTTGCAGACCTCTGCCTTACCACTTGGCTATGTCGCCAGATCTGGAGCGGGAAACGGGACTCGAACCCGCGACATCAACCTTGGCAAGGTTGCGCTCTACCAGCTGAGCTATTCCCGCTCGTAATGCTGAGAATCCAAAAATTTGGGCTGGGACAATTTGTCAAGGCAAAATGTGATCTTCCCCGAAGACCTCAGCTTCGAAGCGATACAGCTCCGAGTCGGCTCTTTTCCAGGCTCCGTCTGGCAAGCCGGCCTTGCGGCAAAGCTGGGTGAGGTAGGTTTTGAGGTCCCAGTTCCATTCCACCGGCACCTGCGGCAGAAAGACCCCGGAATGGAATCCCTGGCGGAGCAGCAGGCCGTCGCGGCCGATCACTATCCCGGAGATGTCTGCAACCGGTATCATTTCACTGAGGATGGATATCTCGAGCCTGATCTTATCCAGCTCTTCAGGGCGCAGGGGAGGGAAGCGGGGATCGTCGAAAGCCGCTGACCGGGCCATGTGAACTACTTCTTCGGCAATGGTTCTACGGGCTTCGATCAGGCCGATGCAGCCGCGCAGATCACCCTGGCTGTGCAAAGTCACGAAGAGCCCGCGCCGGGCCTGGAACTCAGGATCATCGGGAAGTTCCAGGGGGCTGTGGGTAAAACGGGAGGCGATGGCAGCCCGCGCCAGCCGGAGCAGAATTTTCTTTTGTTCGTCTGTCATACAGGCCTCAGCGGTAAACCAGGGCGCTCAGGTAGCCCACCACCTGCTGGTTGTCGCCGCTCACCTTGCCGGAATGGGTGTATTCGATCACTTTGGCCTTGGCGTCGGCGTATACCCCGGCGTAATAGATGAGGGCAAGCAGGCCGCCGATGCCGCAGGCTTCGCAGCGCTTGGAGATCACGCTTTGCCAGAGGGCGTCGGCATCCAGGCTCATGATGTAGCGGGTGATGAGGCCGTCCATCTTCTCGGCGCGGTCGGAATCGTAATAGTGGGAAAGGTCTGTGGAAACGATGATGCCTACTTTTTTGCCGCTGGCGGCGATGGCTTCGCGGATTTTTTCAGCCAGGCGCATCGCCACTTCGGGATGGGGGCGTCCGATCATTACCGGGCAGACGCGTGTATCCGGGAAAAAGTATTTGATCAGCGGCAGCTGGATCTCCATGGAGTGTTCCTGCTCATGCAAGCGCTTCTCCGGGTTGGCGTCCGGGCTGTTGCGCTTCAGCAGCTCATGGAGTTCGGCATCCTGTTCCAATCTGCCCAGGGGGGTGTCGTACTCGTCGAAGGGGGAGAGGGACCAGTCGAAGTGGATGGCCTGATGGCTGGGATGCAGAACCAGCAGGGTGTCGAAATGCTGCTGGCTGATGTAGTGATAGCCTTTCGCAGCGCAGGCTCCGGAGTAGACATAGCCGGCGTGGGGGACGATCAGCCCCAGGTAGTCCTCATCTGGTTTGGCGCTGGGTTGATCAGCGATCCAGCGCTCGATCTGGGCGGATATCTGGTCTCCAAACCGGGGATAGAAACTCCCCGCGTGAGTGGTTTTTCTAAGCATGGTCATTCTCCTCAAGATATTCTAAATGGGATTGAGCTGCCTGGCCATCGAGGAATTCCCGCAGGGGGGCAGCGTTGTCCGTGGGAATCAGCAAAACAAGTTCCGCCTTTTCCGCCCAACTTTCCTGGCTTACGCTGCCTTCCAGTGATTTCAGCACAGCGATCAGCTGATCCACGACCGCGTATGAGGCCTTGACCCTGAAGCTTGAAAACGGCACTGCCGGGAGCTTTGGCGCCAATCTCAGGGTCTGTTCCACCGTGCCGCCATAAGCCTGGATCAGGCCCGGAACGCCGAGTTTGACCCCGCCGTAGAAGCGGGTAACGATGGCCAGGACGTTCGTAATCCCAGCCCGCAGCAGCGCGTTCAGGATCGGTTTCCCGGCCGTTCCGTGCGGTTCCCCGGCATCGCTGTGATACTGGGTTTCGCGCTCGAAGCCGCAGATATAGGCAAAGCAGTTGTGGGTGGCCGCGGAGTTCTCTTTCAGGTGGGCGCTGATCAGGCTTCTGGCTTCATCGGCGCTGGCGATGGGGTGGAGGCTGCAGATGAAAGTGCTGCGGCGGATCTTTTGCTGCCAGGTGACGGGGGTGGATATGGTATCGTAAGCCATGCGCTACTTGGTCTTCATCAGGTCCGACCAGCGGGTGGTGTAAGAAGGTGAAAGCCGGGCCCGTTTCATCTGCCAGTCTTGGCGGATCCCTGAACTGGCGTAGAAAACAGTGTCGCGGCCGCAGTGGCGGTTGATCCTGTCGATGGTGTCGGCCAGGGCTTTGCGTTCGTCATCCAGATAGTTGGTTTCGATCAGGTTCAGGGGAACGTCATCCTCGTGCATGATCTCGGAGAACATCACGCCGGCCTTTTTGAACTCGAAGCCGGGCAGCCAGAGGTCACGCAGCAGTTCCAGCGCGGTTTTGATCAGGTCCGGGGTATAGGCTGTGGGCGGGGAAAGCGTCATCTGGGCGGCGTTGTTGTACTGCGGCCCTTCCTTGAAGCGGTTGGTGTTCAGAAAAACCATCAGATGGCCGGCCACGCTGTGCTGGGCGCGAAGCTTTTCCGCCGCGCGGGTGATGTAGGTGGAAACCGCTTCCTCGAGTTCTTCAAGCTCTGAAACCTGCTTGCCAAAGGATCTGGAGACCACGATGCTTTTCTTGGGAGCGGGGGCTTCGTCCAGGTCGATGCAGGAAAAGCCCTGCAATTCCAGCACAGTTTTGTGCCCGACGCTGGTCATATAGTGGTCGATGAACTGCTCCGGGGCGTTGCGGAGCTGCCAGGCGTTGGCGATCTTGTTTTGGCGCAGGAATTTGTCGTATTGGCGGCCGATGCCCCAGATCTCTGAGACCGGAAGCTTTTCCAAAGCCTTCTGGATCCGCTCGTCATCGAGCATCACCAGGCAGCCGCAGTAGCCGGAATAGCGTTTGGCATAGTGATTGGCTACCTTGGCCAGGGTCTTGGAGCGGGAAATCCCCACCGACACTGGGATGCCGGTCCATTTGCGCACCGTTTCGCGGATCTTGCGTCCATAAGCCTCCAGATCGCGCACCCGGAAGCCGTTCAGCCCCAAAAACGCTTCGTCGATGGAATAGATCTCCAGCTCCGGCGAGAACTTTCCCAGCACATCCATCACCCGGCGGCTCATATCCCCGTAGAGGGTGTAATTTGAGGAAAGCAGCACGCCGCCGTGTTTGCGGATCAGGGCCTCGTGCTTGAAGCCGGGCGCGCCCATGGGGATCTTCAGGGCCTTGATCTCGTTGGAGCGGGAGACGAGGCAGCCGTCGTTGTTGGACAGCACAGCCACCGGTTTGCCCTCCAGGGAGGGGTCAAACACGCGTTCGCAGGATACATAGAAGTTGTTGCAATCCACCAAAGCAACTATGTCCTGGTCTGTGAGTCCGATCTTGTTCATCCTTGTACACCAGATGCTAAGATAAGAAATGGCGTAAAACTGTCAAATGGATTGTGTGATTTGTCAGTCTGGTGTTTTTCTGCACCCGATACAGGGAATGTCTCATTTAAGGACTATGCTAATAATTACTTCTTCAGTTATTCCAGCAATTCCAACCATGACCAACAAACGGTCAAATCCTCTTTTAAATGTGGGTTTTAGGGTATTGGCAGATAATGGTGGGGCAGGGGAATGGAAGAAAAACCACATTTTAAGCTAAAAAAACTAAAAAAAATACTTGACACGATTATCAGGTATGATTAGTTAGACCTCAGATTGTAGTAGTCTCGCGAAAGCGGGGCTAAAGAATATATTGTGTGTTACCAATACATGCTCTGTAATCAGGGTATGTTTGAAGTCAGGCGATAAGCGATGGGTTGTGACTAACGCCTGGCATTATCAAGGCAACCAAATAGGAGAAGAGTTTATGAAAAAGTTTATATTTTTAACGCTTATCGCACTGCTGGCATGTGGAAGTTTGTTTGGAGCGTTTATAGTCAGGATTGCAACAAACACGACTGATATCTACGGCATTTATCTCAACAATGTTTATCAGGGTAACACAGTTGCAACTCCTGGTGTATCTGACATTAGCAAAGCTGTTAAAAGTCAGTTGTATGGAACATGGACACTAGCAGATCCAACACCTCCAATGGTTTGGCAACCTTCATCTGTTGTTGTCAACCCTTACAGCTATTTTAATCCGGTAGGTAGTGACGAGATACATGCGATCTCATTCAACTTACAACCGGCAGAAACTGTGCCTGTGGAACTAAGCAGTTTTACCACGTCCATATCAAACGACAACCTGGTTAGTATCAACTGGACCACAGAGTCAGAGACTGGTGTGCTGGGATACTATATCCTGCGCAACACCACGGGAGAAATGACAAGCGCCGTCACTGTCAGTGGACTGATCCCCGCCACCAATTCCTCTCAAACAAGCAACTATGTTTTTAAAGACACCGAGCTTTATGAAGAGGGAACCTATTATTACTGGCTGCAGAACAGTGACCTCGACGGCCACGACTACTATTATGGCCCCAGTTTGGTGTTTTACTCAACCCCCGAAGGGGATATTCCGGAGCCACCCCAGTTCACCAAACTCGGCCCGGTCTATCCCAATCCTTTCAACCCCAACACTGCGATCCCCTTCACATTGAAGGATAACAGCGACGTGATCCTGCGCATCTACAACACCCGTGGTCAGGAAGTGAAACGCTATGAGCTGGGAAACATGCTAGCCGGTTTTCATCAGGTAGGCTGGGATGGCAAAAATGACAACGGCCAGACCCTTCCCAGCGGCATCTATCATATCAGGATGCAGGCTGGCAATGACAACTATCAGGTCAAAGCAGTTTTAATGAAGTAATTCATCACTGAACGTCGGTACTTTTTTCACCAAGCCCGGTTGGATCCAACCGGGCTTTTTTCTTGTACCCAAACAGCCCCCAGCACGGGATGGCCGGTCCAGGTCGATACCATCTCCAGGCCATGGCCAGCCAGTCCATATTCCGGACGTCACTTGGGCATGAACCCGACATCTGTTAACCGGGCAGCGGTGCCAGGGATCCAAATAGAACTGCCGGCAATCTTATCTGCTACCCATCCTCGCTTTCCTAGCCCCAATCGATCCGAAACTCTGGCGCCTCCCGTATGATCCCCGCCTTGGAGGCGGGATACTGGCGGGGGGCACACGCCGGGCGCGGGAGGGGGGAATTGGAAGGGAACACTGGGAATGAAGAAAAGAAAACCGTCGGCAGGGGGAGCGCCGACGGTTTGTGCGGACAGGGCTGTCCGTTGAGAGACCTAAGCAGGAAGGAGAATAAAGCCTAATCCAGAGCTTTCAGAAAGGAGGGCAGATCCGTTCTGGGACTTAGCTGCCTTGGTTCTTCCTCTTCAGATTCGGGATCGTCTTCCTGAGTGGAGGGTTGGTTTATATTCAGGACACGGAAGATGTCCTCAATGTCGTCTTCGGGTTTGGTGGGTTTGGGTGTGTGAGTACGCGGCTTGTTTTCAGGCCGGGCTTGCTCCTGCGGTTTGGGCGGCAGAAAATCCACCACCTGCGCGCTGCTTTGCAGGCCGGTGGCAATGATGGTGACAGAGACTTTGCCAACGAGGTCGGGTTCGATGATGACGCCCATGATGATATTGGCGTTGGAACCGGTTTCATTGACGATCACGCTGGAGACGTCCTCAAACTCGTTCATCTTGATGTCCGGTCCGGCAGAGATATTGATCAGCAGGGACTGGCAGCCGTGGAGGCTGATGTCCGCCAGCAGGGGATTGTTGATGGCGGCTTTGGCGGCCATCACGGCGCGGTTGTCACCTTCGGCGATGCCAGTGCCCATCAGGGCGTAACCCATGTTTTGCATCACGGTGCGGACGTCGGCGAAATCGACGTTCACCAGGCCGCTGACGTTGATGATGTCCGAAACCGCCTTGGCGGCTTCGAAGAGGACGTTGTCGGCCTTCTGGAACGCTTCCACCAGGGTGAAATCGGCATAGATCTCGCAGAGTTTGGAATTGGGGATAACGATGAGAGTATCCACAAATTCCGCCATGTTGCGAATGCCTTCCTCGGCGTTGGTCTGGCGTTTTTTCCCTTCGAAGGGGAAGGGTGTGGTAACTATGCCGAGGGTGAGGATGCCGAGGTCGCGGGCGATCTTGGCAACCACAGGAGCGGCGCCGGTGCCGGTGCCGCCGCCCATTCCAGCGGCAATGAAAACCATGTCCGCGCCTTCGATATGGCTGCGGATCTCATCCTTGGATTCTTCCGCGGAGCGGCCACCCAGTTCCGGATTGGCGCCGGTTCCGAGTCCGCGGGTGAGTTTCTTTCCCAGCTGCAGCTTCATCCTCGCCTTGCTTTTCACGAGGTCGCTGATATCGGTGTTCGCGGCGATGAATTCCACGCCGGAAAGATCGTTGTCGATCATGGTGTTCACGGCGTTGCCGCCGGCTCCGCCAACACCGACGATCTTGATCGTGGTGCCGATCTGGGCTGGTTTTTCGTCAAATTCGATCATGTTTTCCCCCTTTACGAACTTGTAAAGTCTTTGATTATGTTTTTGATTTTATCCAATGTTTTTCCGGCTTTGAAGCTGCCCAGCCTCAGGGCGGGAGCTTTGGTTTCAGGTTCCTGCGCAGCGGCATGGCGCAGCAGGCCGACGCAGGTTGCGAAGGCGGGATCCTTCAGCAGATCGGTATCGCCATTGAAAGTGCTGAGGTCCGGCTGGGCGATCTTCACCGGGAGGTTGAAAGAGTTTTTGACCACGGCGTCGATCATCTGCAATTTGGCAGTGCCTCCGGTGAGCACTATCCCCGCGGTAACGAGTTCCGGAGTGTAAAAGTTTTTCAGGCGGTCATAGCAGAGCGAGAGCATTTCCTCCACGCGGTGCTGGACCACGTGGCTCACCAGGTATTGCGTTTTCACCTGGCTGTCGCGTCCGCTGATGCCTTCCACCACGATCTCTGTTTCCGGATCGACGCTGGCTGCCAGGGCAACGCCGTAATGGGTTTTGATATATTCCGCGTTGGAGAGGGTGGTTTTGAGCCCTATGGCCAGGTCCTCGGTGATGGCGGAACCAGCCATGGGGATCACCAGGATCTTTTCCAGGATGCCGCGGTGATGCAGGCTGATATCACAGGTACCGCCGCCGATGTCGATCAAAATGGTGCCCAGGCGGCGTTCGTCCTCGCTCAGCACGGCATTGGCGATGGCGATGTGGTTAAGGACAAAGTTGTCCGCCCCGATCTCATAGCCCGCCAGTTCGATGCTTTTGGCCAGATTGCGCAGTTGGGTAACGTCGCCGAAGATGGTGAGCACCTTGGTGATGAGATGGAAGCCGGTCATGCGCAGCGGGTTGCGGATGTCGTTGTGCCCGTCGATCACGTAGCCCTGGGGGATGCCGTGGAGGATCTGGCAGCGCTCGAAGCCTTTCTGTATCTTCACCCCGTTGCGGGCGTCGGCGATCACCTGGTCAACGTGTTCCTGCGCGATCTCGCCCGGTTCGTTGGGGCTGGAAGCGGGGATGGAGATGCGTCCGTCGCCCACCTGGGTGCGGATGTGGTCCCCGGTAACGTTGGCGAAGATGTTGGCAGGCTTAAGGCCAGAGGTGGCCTGAACTTCCTGGAGGGCTTTCTTCACGCATTCAGCCACAGCCTGGATGTCTTTCACAATGCCTTTTTCAATCCCGGCTGAGGGTGTTTCGGCAATGCCGAGCAGATCCAGGTGTCCGGGTGATTTCGCACTGGCGATGATGCAGCGGATGTTGGCGGAGCCGATATCCAGAGCGGTGATCAGATTGTGCCGCATCTTAGCCGCCCGCCCTCACCACCACCTGGTTGTCGGTCCGCAGGTCCAGGATGGAGGATTGGTTCACGTTGCCGTTGTCCCGCACGAATTCGTAGCGGGAAAGCTGCCGGGCGAGGTTCTTCTCGCTGGGGATGAGGCGCAGGCCGTTGCGCGCGTCAATTATATAGACCGTATTGTCGATGGTATAATATTCCGAGATATTGGGGGCGAAATCAGGCGCTTCGCCCAGTATCCTGCGGTGCGTTGCCAGAACCTTATCCAGCGAAGCGTTGCTCAGTTTCTGTCCGCTGTGTAGGTCGGCATTGTGAACCAGCAGATTAACCAGCGGCAGGTTTTCGGTGTATACGCCACCGTAATGTTCCAGCACTATGCCCTCTTCATCCACAGGATGCAGGTCGCCCTCGAGGCTCTTCACGTATAGGGTGGGTTTGCGTTCGGTGATCTTCACCAGCAGTGTGTTGAAGAGTTTGCGCTTCACCTTGACGCTCTTGACCCGGGCAAAGCCGCTCACCTGGGCTTTTATCTCAGCTTGGTCAAGCTTGAGGAGGTTTTGCCCCAGGTAGGGCTGAAGAGCGCCCCGGAGCAGACTGTCTGCCACGGCGGAATTGCCGCTGATCTCAAGTTTTCGCACGTTCAGCCAGTCAAGGTTGGCCAAAAGACGGTAGCTGCCAAAGCCCAAAGCCGTAAGTCCCATCAGGATAAGGAGGAAAAAGACGAAATAGCGGCTGTTTCCCCTTCGTTTGCGGGATTTGGTTTTGGTCGGTATCTTTTTGTCTCTCATATTATTACGTGCTTTTGTGCAGTATTGGGCATTCCTGTTCTAAGTCTCTAAGTTGCTAGATTTTTTGGGTTTAGTGTTTTTGTCAATAGGTTTTTTCAGTTCTGCCAGTATTTCTTCGCCATATTGCCAGATATTGCCGGCGCCCATGGTGATAAGAATATCGTCTGGCTTAAGCAGGGCGAGGGTTTGGGGCACAACGTCGGAATTGTTTTCGATCAGCACAACGTTGTGGTGCCCGCTCTGGATGGCGGCGTCGGCGATCATTTTGGACGAAACCCCGGGCAAAGGCTCTTCCCGCGCGGGATAGATGGGTGCCAGGATCAGGCAGTCGCAGGAGAAGAAGGCGTTGCCGAACTGGACGTAAAAATCACGGGTGCGGGAATAGAGATGGGGTTGGAACAGCGCCACGATCCTGCGTTTGGTGCTGTCCTTGAATCCTTCCAGGGTGGCGGAAATTTCGGTGGGATGGTGGGCATAATCGTCATAGACAGTGATCCCGCGGGCTTCGCCCTTGAGCTCGAAGCGGCGATATACACCGCTGTATTGCTTCAGCCCTTCCTGAATATGCTTGAAAGGAACGTCCAGTTCGAGGCCGATGCTCACTGCCTGCAGCGAGTTTTGGATGTTATGGCGTCCGGTTACGTTCATCTTCACGCGGCCCAGGCGGTAGCCTTTGAAGCTGACGTCGTATTCGCTTACGAAGTCCTTCATGCTGATGTTTTGGGCCTGGATGTCCGCCTGGCGGGAAAAGCCGTAGGTGATGATCTTTTTATTGATGTGGGGCAGAACCGCCTGGACCCCGGGATCGTCCAGGCAGGCGATCACGCTGCCGAAGAAGGGGACCTTGTTCGCGTATTCGATGAATGCGCCTTTGATGTCGTCCAGGTTGCGGTAGCAATCGAGGTGGTCGGTGTCGATGTTGGTGATACCGGCAATGCAGGGTGTGAGGGAGAGGAAAGAGTGGTCGTATTCATCGGCTTCCACCACGATGTATTGGCCGGAGCCCATCACGTTGTTGGAGCCGTAGTTCTTCACCTTGCCCCCCACGATGATGGTGGGATCGAGCCCCGCGGCTTCCAAAACGAGGCCGGTCATGGAAGTGGTGGTGGTCTTTCCGTGGGTGCCGGAGATTCCGATGGAAAAGCTCATGCGGGTGATCTCGGCCAGCATTTCGGCGCGGCGGATAACGGGTATTCTGAGGGCTTTGGCTGCTTGGATCTCGCTATTGTCGTCTTTAACAGCGGATGATTTGACCACTACGTCCACATCCTTGATTAAAGCGGGGTTGTGCCCTTCCGCGATCTTGATGCCGAGGGATTCCAGGTGATGGGTGACGTCGGTCTTCCTGAGATCGGAGCCGCTGATCTCCAGGCCCTGGTTGAAGAGAAATTCGGCAATTCCGCTCATGCCGATGCCGCCGATGCCAATAAAATGGATCTTCTTAGTTTTTCCCAGCATTGTGTTGCTCCTTGTTCAGATCGGTCAATATCTCCCGCGCGATGTCCTCCGCCGCGGTGTTGGGAGGCGCCTGCTCCAGTTTTTCCAAGTACGAGGGATGGTTTTTCCCAACTTGCGAGATCGCCTCGACGAGTTTATCGCCTGTTAACTCGCTCTGGCGCAGGAGCAAAGCCTGGCCTTTGCGCTGCTGTTCGAGGGCGTTGTAGTGCTGATGATTCTCTGCCGCGGTGGGCAGGGGGATCAGCACGGCGGGGAGGCGGTTCTCGATAAGTTCGGCGATGGTCATGGCTCCGGCGCGGGTCACCGCCACCCGGGCCAGTTGATAGTAGTTCTTCAGTTGCGGCGAAAAGGCAAAGACATAAATGCCGGCATGGCCGCTGAAACGTGCCGCGAACTCTTCATAGCCGGCCTGGCCGGTTTGCCAGATGACCTGCCAGCCAAGCTCCAGCAGGCGGGGCAGAGCGGCGGCGACGGTGGAGTTGATCGCCAGCGAACCCTGGCTGCCTCCGGTGACCAGCAGGATGGGCTTGGAGCCGTCCAGGCTGATCTCTTCGATGGTGGCATCATGGGGCAGATTTTCAGCCTGCGCAAGCGGAATGCCCAGCTCGCGGATGTTCGCCCGGGGAAGGTGTTTGGCGGTATCGCTGAAACCAGTGAAAACAAAGCGTGAATGCCTGGCCAGGTATTTGGTGGTGATGCCCGGATAGCTGTTGCTTTCATGCAGATACAAAGGTATCCGGAGCAGGGCTGCCGCGATGCCGATCGGCCCCGAAACGAAGCCGCCCGTGCAGATGACAGCCCCGGCTTTGTTTTGGTGCAGCAGCCGCAGGCAGGCCAGGGTGGAGGATACCAGCAGGAAAGGAAAGAGCAGATTGGCCAGGCTGAGCCGGCGGTACAGCTTCTGCACGCGAATGCCTTTAAAAGCGTATCCCTGGCCGGTGATCAACGTTTCCTCCATCCCACCGCGGTTGCCGATGAAAGATACCTTGTGGCCCAGCTGTTGCAGTTGCTGCGCGATGGCGATGGCGGGGTAGATGTGGCCGCCGGTGCCGCCGCAACCAAGCACGAAGCTCAGGCAGCTGTTTTTAACCTTAGGTTCCAGCCGCTCAGCCACTTGCTCCATCCTTGCCGGCTGGGGCCGGTTTCAATCTGATCCGAAGCGGAAGAAGGGTCACATCCGCCTCCGTTTGGCGGTGATGTTCAGCACCAGCCCGATGGAGATGGAATCCACCAGAAGCGCCGTTCCGCCGTAGCTTACGAAGGGCAGCGTGTTTCCCGTGGAGGGGATGATGGACATGCTTACGCCGGTGTTGATAAGCGCGTTGAAAAAGATGTTCATGCCCAGGCCGGCCACCAGGTATTTGTGATAGCGGTCTTCCTGGGCTTCGGCGAGTTTGAGGATGCGGAAAAAGAGCAGCGCGTGCAGCAGCAGGACCACCGCGGCGCCGAGGAAGCCGAATTCCTCGCCGATGATGGTATAGATATAGTCGGTGCGGGCTTCAGGCAGGAAATAGTGTTTGGCGCGGCCATGCGCCATCCCTGTGCCGATCAGCCCTCCGCTGGTGAGAGCGGTGAGGCTTTCCCGCACCTGGTATTCCTCCGGCGAGTTGGAAGGTTCAGGCCGGTTGGGGATCAGCAGGGAATAGACCTTGAAGGTGTTGATGCGGTCCGAGCGGAAGGAATCGCCCTTGGCGATGATCACGGTGCCGGCGATCAGCCCCAGCAGCAGCACCCCCAGCACGAATCGCTTGCGCAGGCCCGCGTAGAACAGCATTCCCAGCAGGGTCATGCCGCCGATGATCAGGGTGCTGAGATGCTTGCCCAGGAAGATCAGCACAAAGATGACCCCAGTGTAAACAATCAGCGGGATGAATTCCAAAAAAAGTTCCTTGGGTTTGGTCAGGCCGATCATGTCCTGCTTGGTATCAAGATAGCCCGCGAAGAAGAGGATCAGCACCAAACGCGCCAGGGTGCTGGGCTGGATCCCCACCGGGCCGATCATCAGCCAGCGTTCGGCGCCCTTGGTTTTCACGCCCAGGAAGAAAACCAGCATCAGCAAAGCCATAACGAGATACACCAGCCAGCGGTTAAGGGGGCGTAGCTTATCCACCTTGTAGAAATAGAGGGTGATGATGGCGGCCAGGATGGATACCCCCACAAAGATGGCGTGGCGGTAAAAATTGACCATGCTGCTCTGAACGGAGCTGATATCCAGCATCATCACCAGCCCGATCAGCAACAGGGCCAGATAGCAGACCAGGATGGTGTTGTCGATCGAGACGATGTAAGAGTTGTTCCTATTCTTTTTCATACTCGCTCCTGATCCGATACACTATCTCCTTGAAGGTTTCGCCGCGGTGTTCGTAATTGCGGAAGCGGTCGAAGCTGGCGCAGGCAGGTGAAAGCACGACAATATCTCCGGGCACGGAATCGGCAAAGGCGGCTCGAACGCAGTCCTCGAAATCCTCGATGCAGGCAAGCTCCACCTGATCCTGCCAGGCAGAGCACATCTTTAGCGCCGTATCTCCGGTCACATACACCTTGCGGGCGTTTTCACGCAGCAGAGGCGTGAGCACCGCGAAATCCTCACCTTTGTCCGAACCGCCCATGATCACGCGGATCGGCTTGTCGAAAGAGCTGAGCGCCGATTTCACGGAATCGGTGTTGGTGGCCTTGGAATCGTTATAGAAGAAGATGCCGTTGATCAGCGCCACGAATTCCAGGCGATGGGTGAGAGGCTCAAAACTGCGCGCGGCCTCGATGGCGAAGTCCAGGTCGTGGGTAAGGGAGTCCACAGCCAGCAACGCCGCCATGGTGTTCGCGTGGTTGTGGGGGCCGCGTATCTTGAGGTCGGCAACGGGCAGTTTGTGGCGCAGGCCGATCTGGATCACGTCGCGGTTCAGCCAGGCTTCGCAATCGGGCGGGGTCTGCGTCAGCGAATAGCGCAGCAGGCGCGCTTTGATCAGGTGTTGGTTCTGGACGATGGGCGGGGAATCGAGGCAGATCACCGCGGTGTTTTCATGGCTTTGGTTGGCAAACAGGCGAAATTTGGAGGCGGTGTAATCCGCGAAGGAGGCATAGCGGTTCAGGTGGTCGGGCGTGATGTTCAGGAGCACGCCTACATCGGGGAGGAAGCTGTCGATGAGGTCCAGCTGGAAACTGCTGATCTCGAGCACAATGAAATCCAGCCCCAGCTTTTCTATGGGCCAGGAGCTGAAGGCAGCCCCGATGTTGCCGGCCAGGATGCTGTTGAAGCCCATGTTTTTTAGGATATGGTGGATCAGCGAGACGGTGGTGCTCTTGCCGTTCGAACCGGTAACGGCGATCACCCGGCTGTCGCGGGCTTTGATCCGATAGGCAAATTCGATCTCGCTGATGAGCTCGACGCCTTTTTCACGCGCCTGGGCGATGATGGGAAGGTCCAGCGGGATTCCGGGGCTCACGATCCAGGTGTCGAAGGCAAAGAGTTTTTCACTGTGGCCGCCGAATTCGCAGTCAAAATCCCGGGCGAGCTCTTCCGCGCCGCTGATCTTTTCCCGCGGCTGGGAGTCGCTCAGAAAGGCCGTTCCGCCCAATTCCCTGATCTTCTGCGCCGCGGCTATCCCGCTGCGGGCCAGGCCGAGGACGGCGTATTTCACGGTGGTGTCGAACAAGTTCAGGTCTCCTTAGCGCAGTTTGATGGTGCTGAGCCCCACTGCCAGCAGCAGTATCGCCACGATCCAGAAGCGGACCACGATCTTGGACTCGTGCAGGCCTTGCATTTCGAAATGGTGGTGGATGGGCGAGCAGAGAAACACTCTTCTGCCGGCGCCGTATTTGCGCTTGGTATGCTTGAACCAAGTGCGCTGGATGATCACGGACAGCGTTTCGGAGATGAAGAGGAAGCCGATGATGACAAAGAAGATCTGCTCTTTCAGCAGGATCGAAACCACGGCCAGAATGCCGCCCAGGGTCAGCGAACCGGTGTCGCCCATGAAAACTTCAGCTGGATGCGAATTGAACCACAGGAATCCGATCAAGGTGCCGATCAGCCCCGCGATGAAAACGGTCAGTTCCCCCGCGGTGGGCAGAAACTCGAGGTTCAGGTATGCAGCAGAATTGAAATTGCCCTTCAGATAGCTCATGATGCCCAGGCCCAGTGCCGAAAAGATCATCACGCCGGCGGAAAGGCCGTCGAGGCCGTCGGTGAGGTTCACGGCGTTGGAGATCCCCGTGATGTAAAACACCATCAGCGGTATGAAGGTCCAGCCGAGGGGGATGATGAGGTTTTTGAAAAAGGGTATCTGCAGGTTCGTCACGTTGCCGCTGGTGCCGCCGTAATAGATGGCCAGGGTCAGCAGCAGCCCCACGCTGATCTGCCCCCAGAGCTTGTATTTGGGCACCAGCCCCTTGGCCACTTTGAGGAAATTCTTCAGATAATCGTCCAGAAAACCGAAGATCCCCAGCCACAGCGTGGTGAGATACATCATGATGATGGAACGGTTGGTGAGGTCGTTCCAAAGCAGCGATGAGATCAGCAGCCCGAAAATGATGATGAGCCCGCCCATGGTGGGCGTTCCGGCTTTGGCGCGGTGCTTTTCAGGAACATCCGCGTCGATGGTTTCCACCGCCGCTTTCCGCTTCAGCAGGCGGATAAACGCCGGGCCCACTAAGAGCGTGAACAGCAGGGCGGTGAGAAAGGCGCCCAGCGAGCGGAAGGTGATGTAGCGCATCACGTTGAACACGATGCTGTAACGGGACAGGGGATAAAGCAGATGGTAAAGCATTAGCGTTCTCCTCTGAGGCGGGGCAGCAGTTTTTCCAGCTGGATGGAGTGCGAGGCTTTCACCAAAATCACCCCGCCGGGGGCGAGGCCGTTGAGGGCGTTGCTGGCCAAAAGCTCATCCACGCTGCCAAAGTGGCGCCCCTGCAGGGATGAATCCTGGGCGTGGTATCGCATCGAGAGCTCGCCGACCGTAAGCAGTGTGTCGAAGCCCTTCTCGCCCAAAATGGCGCCGATCATGTCGTGATAATCAGCCGCCGCGGCGCCAAGCTCCAGCATGTCGCCCAGGATGGCCACGTGCTTGCGTTCGGGCTCCAGGGTGTGCCAATATTCGATGGCGCTTTGCATGGAGACGGGATTGGCGTTGTAGCAATCCGCCAGCAGCAGGCAATGCGGATGCTGCTCCAGCTGCAGGCGCAGGCCCAGACCCACGGGTGTGGACAAAGCTGACTGCATGGCCTCCGGCTCCAGGCCGCGCAAGGTCCCCATGGCTATGGCGAAAGCGGCGCTCTTGGCAAAGAATGGCACCGGGTAGGGAATGGTCCAGCCTTTGCCGTTTAGTTTGAAAGAACAAGCCCGGTTGTCGCAAACCACTTCGCTGAGGCGGAAATCGGCGTTCTCCGCGTAGCCCACGCTTTTGCCCTGGTCGGAATAAGCCTCGAAGCGGGGATCGTCGGCATCGAAGAGCCGGATGTCCAGCGGGCGGTTGAACAGCGCCGCTTTTTCGTGAAAGACCCCGTCCTCGTCGCCGAAAGCCTCCAGGTGCGAGGGGCCGATGTTTAGGATGATGCCGGCGTCGGGGCCGCAGGTCTCACTGAGGGTGGCTATTTCGCCAAAGGCGTTGGTGCCGAGTTCGAAAACTGCGAATTGGTGCTCTGGCCGTACGCGCAGGATCGTTTGGCAGAGCCCGATGATGTTGTTGGCATTGGCTTCTGTCTTCAGGGTGGGGGCCCCGGCGCTGAAAACCTGCGCCAGCAGCTCTTTGCTGCTGCTTTTCCCGGTGCTGCCGGTGAGGGCGGTCTTGTAGGCGGGAAACATCAGCAGATACTTGCGGCAGAGTGCTGCCAGGGCGAGCACGGGCTCATCCACCCGCAGATAGTTTTTCCAGCCGTTGGCGTCGATGCTGCCCACGCCCAGATTGTTTTCCTCGCGCAGGACCTCGCCCAGGTAGGCGTTGCCGTCGAAATTGGCTCCCCGCAGGGCAAAGAACACCGATCCCGGCTTGATGCTGCGGCTGTCTGAGGAAACCCGGTGGTAGCAGCGCGGCTTTTTGTAGCCGCTGCCTGGGGCGGCTGGGGCGTCGCAGAGCAACTCCAGCGTCAGGCGGTCCACGGGCAGGCTGAGTTCGTCCTCTGCCCGGCACCCGAAAGCCCCTGAATCCATATAACTGGCGGCGGTTGCGGCATCGTCAAAGGGATGGCGCGTGCCCTCTATCTCCTGATAAGTTTCATGGCCTTTGCCGCACAGCACAACGATGTCGCCGGGCCGGGCCAGGCGCAGAATGGCTTGGATGGCCTCGCGCCGGTCGCGGATGATCCACCAGGGCAGCCACATGTCCGTTCCCGTAACGATCTCGCGGATGATGCCGTCCGGATCCTCATGGCGGGGGTTGTCGTCAGTTATGATAACCGCGTCGGCGAACTGCAGGGCGGCTTTGAGCATCAGCGGACGCTTGCCCTGGTCGCGGTCGCCGCCTGCTCCCAGCAGGCAGAGCAAACGTTGCGGCTGCAGGTCGCGGCAGGCGCGCAGAACGTTTTCCACGGCATCGGGAGTGTGGGCGTAATCCACAAAAACCCCGATCCCCTGCCGGTTCGGCACTTGCTCAAAGCGTCCCCGCACCGGCGGGAGGGCGTTGAGCCCCTGCTCTATCTGCCTGGCTTCAAATCCCATCAGATTGAGGGCCGCGGCGCTCAGGGCAAGGTTGGCAACGTTGAATCTGCCGATCAAGCGTGAGCGGATGTTGATCGCCCCTTCGCGGCATTGAAGGGCGAAGCGGCTCTGTTCCCAGGACCCGCTTCCGGCTTCTGCGCGAATCAGATAGTCCGCGTCGGCGCTGCCCAGGCTGAAAACGTAAGCCCCTTCCGCCTTCAATTGATCGTGGATGCGCCGGCCAAAACTGTCGTCAACATTGATCAGGCCCACTGCCCTGCCAGCCAGCGCGTCGGCGAAAAGCTTCAGTTTCGCGGCTCCGTATTCCTCCATGCTGCGGTGGAAATCCAGATGCTCGCGGCTCAGGTTGGTGAACAGGCAATAGTCGAATTCGATGCCGTAAACGCGGTCCAGCGCCAAAGCGTGCGAGGACACCTCCATGCAGACCGTTTTCACGCCCCGGGAGGCCATTTGCGCGAAGATGCCGTTCAATTGCAGGATATCCGGCGTTGTGTGCCGGGTCTCGAACTGCTCTTCATTGATATAATAGCCCAGCGTGCCGATCCAGCCTGCGCTTACTCCGAGTTCGCGCAAAGCTTTAAAGAGCAGCATGGAAGTGGTTGTCTTTCCGTTTGTTCCGGTTACGCCGATCAGGCGGAAAGCGGAGCTGGGGTCGTTGAAATAAAGCTTGGCCAGCAGGGCCGTCGCCTTGCGGGTGTCACTCACGCGGATGGCGGGCAGCTTGTCTGTAAATTCGTTTTCGCAAACGATCAAAGCGGCTTGTTTTTGCCGGGCGTCGGCGATGTAGTCGTGCCCGTCCGCGGCCTGGCCTTTAATGCAGGCGAAGATGTCTCCGGCTTCGATCTCGCGGTTGTCCACCCGCACCTGCCCCTCGAGGCGTTCGATGCCTTCCAGGGCCTGGCTTTGCAGCAGCAGCCCGTGTTTTTCGAACAGCTTGAGAACCTTTGCCAGGTTCATATCGAGGCCTCGAGCTGGCAGACTGTGTTTTTGGTAACGCGTGAGCCGGGTTGGATGGATTGCGCGCGCACTACTCCCGAGCCGCGGATGCGCAGCGCCACCTTTTCACGGGCGGCCACCTGCAGCGCCCGGCGCAGGGTGAGCCCCCTGAGGTCGGGCATGGTGCCCTGCACAACGGTTTCCGCCGCCGCGCCCTCTTTGCGGCCGATCTTCACCGTGATGGGATGCCCCGGATCGATCGCCACATGCGGTTTGGGGAATTGGTCCACCACCACGGAGGAGGAGTCCGCCCCTTCAATCATATAGGAAAAGCCGTATTGGTTGAGGATGCTTTCGGCCTGGCTGATGTGCTTTCCGCGCAGGTCGGGCATGCGTTTGGAGCTTTGCAGGAGGCGTTCGTCGAAGGCCAGGATGTTGCTGTTGGGCATAAACAGGATGTTTTCCACGATCTGTTTGAAAGTGGGGGCAGCGCTGGTGCTGCCGTAATGGTAGCCGCTGGCGGGTTCGTCGTAGAATACGATCAGCACCATCTTGGGAACTTCCACGGGGAACATGCCCACGAACACGGAGTTGTATTTCCCGCCGGCATAGCCTCCGCCGCCTTCGGCCGCTTTCTGCGCTGTGCCGGTCTTGCCGGCCATGGTGATGTAATCCATCTTGATATGGCGCGCTGTGCCGCGGTCCACCACCGTCTGCATATAGTGGCGAACGGTGTCGGCGGCCGCCGCGCTGCTTACCTGCCTCAGAACCTGCGGCTCGAATTGCTCGATGACCCTGCCGTCAGCGTCGGTAACGGATTCCAGCAGATAGGGCTTCAGCATCTTGCCGCCGTTGGCCACCGCGCAGAAGGCCGCGGCGTGCTGCAGCGCGGTAACGGAGATGCCCTGGCCAAAGGATACGGAATGCAGCGTGTAGCCATCCCAGTTGTTCAGCTTGGCGAACATGCCGCTGCTTTCCCCGCTCAGCTCCAGGCCCGTTTTTTGGCCGTAGCCCAGGGCGATGAATTTCTCGTAAAGCGTCTTGGCGCCGATGCGGTCGCCGATCAGCGCGATGCCCACGTTGCTGGATTTGCAGATGATATCCACGGGGCGGATCATGCCGTAGCTGTGGGTGTCCGAGATCCTGCGGCCGCGGATGGTGATCGAGCCGCTGGGGAAGAGGTCTTTGTGGCTCACCGCGTGTTTGTCCAGCGCCACCAGCATGGTCAGCGGCTTCATCGTTGAGCCGGGCTCGAACATGAAGCTCACCGGGATGTTCGATTTCACGCGCACCAGCCCCGGATCGATGTATTTGTCTTCGTCCGAGACGCCCGCCATGGCCAGGATGCGCCCCGTGTGGGGGTCCATAACGATGGCGCCGGCGTTTTTGGCGCGGTATTTATCCAGGCCCGCGTATAGCGCGTTCTCCACCGCTTCCTGGATGTTGGCGTCGATGGTCAGGCGCAGGTTATAGCCGTCCCGCGCCACCTTTTCGTGCAAGCCGGGATAGGGCATGCGGCGGTGTTTGGCGTCGTAAACCACTTCCCGCCAGCCATATTCCCCGGCCAGATATTCATCGTAGGAGGATTCGATGCCGCAGCTGCCGCTCAGCTTGTAAAGTGAACGGTTGCCCGTCTCGGGATCGTAGCCGTCGGAAACTGCCCGCACCGAACCCAGCAGCCGCGCCGCCAGGATATCCCGCGAATAGATGCGCCGCATCGAGGAAAAGGCGTGGTTCAGGCCCGGAAGCTTGTCGGTCTCGAAAGCCTTGACGATCCTCTCCAGCTCCATCTCGCGCACCTTGTTCGTGATTAGGATGGAGCTCAGTTTTTCGTTCATCGTCAGCCGCTTCATCACCTCCGCGGGTTTCACGCTGCAGTTGTCGCCTATCGCCTTGCTGATTATGGAATAAGCCTCATTAAGTTCAAGCTTTTTCTCGTCTGCCCACAGCTTCACCGCCGCCCGGTCGATGTCTATCTGGTAAAAACTGATGGAGCTCACCAGCAGGTTGCCGTTGGCGTCGTAGATCGCGCCCCGCGTGGGGATGATGATCTCTTTGTGGGGGGTGTAGCGGTTCAGCCGCTGCTGGTCCAGCTGGAAGGGGTCAAAAAGCTGGAGCGCGAAGAGGTATCCGATCCAAAGCAGGGTCAGCAAGCCAAAGCCGCCAACCAGCAACAAATAGCGGGATCGCATCTGTTAGTCCAGCAGGATCTGAACTTCTTTGGCCTGCGCTTTGGAAGCGAAAAGGTCGATGATGCAGTAGCTTTCCCGGTCTTTTTCGTCGGCTGGTTCGTGCACGTAGATGATCTTGCCGGCCTGGGCCGGACGCCCGTCGGGGCCGCTATTCGCCAGCCCTTCGAACAGCCCGCCGCTGCGCAGGTCGTCGCGTTCCACCCTCAGTTCGGTGTTGATGTTCTTTTCGGCTGCGAGTTTGGTTTCCAGCCGGGCCAGTTTCTGCGTTTCGCGCACCATCTGGTTGGCGTTCCAGAAATTGGTGAAGCCCGCCGCTGCGACGAGCAGGATCAAAATCGCGAATTTTGCTCTCATCTTTCCCCCATGGTCTTTTCCGCCGCGCGCAGCTTGGCCGCGCGGGAGCGGACATTGTCTGAAACTTCTGCGGCGCTGGCGTTCTGCGGTTTTTTGGTGAGCAGGGCCAGCTGCTTGTGCCTGCCGCAAACGCAGTGCATCGCCCCGGGAGGGCAGACGCAGCCGTCGGCGGCTTGTTTGAAAACTGTTTTCACTATCCTGTCTTCCAGCGAATGGTAGCTCATCACCACGATCCTCCCTCCGGCGGAGAGCAGGTTGATGGCGTCGCGCAGGGCGGGAGCCAGCACCTCGAGTTCGCGGTTCACGTGGATGCGCAGGCTCTGGAAGATCCGCGCCTTGCTTTTCAGCGATTCCCTGCTGCCTTTGCCCACCACCGCTTCGATCACGCGGGCGAGGTCGGCTGTGGTCTCAAATGCTTTATCGGCGCGCTCCCGCACGATCCTGGCGGCGATGCGGCCGGCGTTCAGCTCCTCTCCGTATTCGCGGAAGATCTTTCTCAGCTCGGCCTGCGAAAGCGTGTTCACGGCCTCGGCCGCGGTGTGGCCCTGGCCGCGGTCCATGCGCATGTCCAGCGGCGCGTCCTGGTCGAAGCTGAAGCCGCGGGCGTCCTCATCCAGCTGGTGCGAGGATACTCCCAGGTCAAACAGGATGCCGTCGATGCTTTTCTGTTTGCGCAGGGCCAGTTCGGTGCGCAGCCGGGAAAAGTTCGTGCCGATCAGCTCCACCTGGTCCCCGTATTCCGCCAGCTTCTGGCTTGCCTCAGCCAGCGCCTCGGGATCCTGGTCGAAGCCATAAACCCGGATGCCGCCTTGCTTTCTCAGCAGCCCCAATGCGTGCCCGCCTCCGCCCAAAGTGGCGTCCACATACACCCCGCCGGGCCGCGGTCGCAGATATTCCACGCACTCGGCCAGCATCACGGGGGTGTGGTAAGCTCTCATCTTCTGCCTTTGTGCCACAGCTTGGCGTCAAACCTGCTGCGGATCTCCGCCTCGTAGTTGTCCAGATCCTGATAGAAGCGCTGGGGATCCCACAGCGAGATCAGGTGGTGGTCGCCTTTAACCACGCAGCGGTCGGTGATGCCGGCCTTGCGCAGCTCGCGTTCCGGCAGGCGCACCCGCCCCGGGCCTTCCAGCTCGGCTTCCGCCACGGCGCAGCGGATCAGCATCGAACGGAAATCCTGCTCCTCCTCGCTGCCTTCCGCCAATTCCGCCAGAGTGGAATACCAGTTGTCAAGCGGATACAGCGCTATCGAATTGTCAAAACCCGCCGTGATCACCACCGTGCGCTGGGATTCCTCGCTGAATCTGCGCTTGAACAGGGCCGGGATGATCACCCGCTGATTGTGCACCGCGTTTTCCCAATAACCGTTAAATGGACCTGACATCTCTTTTCCTTTTTGCCTCTTTCACGCCAAAATCGCTTCTGATCTGCCTTACAGGCGCTTGCTGTTTGAGTCTCTCTGACATTTCATGACTTAATTTGACATCCTGTGCCGTTTATATGACATCGCGTTTTCTTGTCAAGCAGAATCTGCACTTTTTTGAATATTGTCTATCAGGCGTGGATTCCGGCCGATCAGATCCATCCCTCACGCCCCTCATCAAAACCCCATAACTCCTTTGATCGCGTAATTTGTGTTAATTCGCATGATTCGTGGACAAACCCTCTTTTTCCGACCCCATTTTCCCTGGTTCCGCGACCTTTTCTTTCCCTACGGATTCAACGGATTAAACGGATTATACGGATTTTTTTTAACACAGAGGCACAGAGGCACAGAGAAAATGAGATGAATAGATGATAAGATACCCACCATATCAGCATTATTCGCGAAATCTGCGTTAACCCTTCTTTTATCCGCGTGATCTGCGTTTTTTTCTGCGTGAATCTGCGTGAACCCCTCTTTTTTCCCTACGGATTCAACGGATTAAACGGATTATACGGATTCTTTATCAGCTTAGATCATAATGATCAGCGTCATCTGCGTTCCATTCTATCATCTGCGTAAATCCGCGTTTTTTTCTGCGT
>Ga0172377_10001572_pt1 | contig 23128 bp, 24 predicted proteins | sample Pumphouse3metaG_FD_119749 | JGI IMG/M metagenome (GOLD analysis project Ga0172377, IMG submission 119749) | Leachate microbial communities from a municipal landfill in Southern Ontario, Canada - Pumphouse #3 metaG | ecosystem: Engineered > Solid waste > Landfill > Unclassified | place: Canada... | reverse complement strand
TTTGTAGAATTTGCCCCAGAATTTGTGCCGCTATTTACTGTATTAATAGTTACGGGCTGTTCTGGGTCAGAATCAGGAATTATTGCAATGTTATAATTAGAAAGAGGAAAATATCCAGGAACACTTATGGGGCTAACTCCATCATCTGCGAATGGTCCTGAAACGAAAAATCCAAAAGCATCATTAAAAGTAGAATTAACAAATCCAGGATATTCGTCACTTGCAAAAACATATTTAAATGAAACTTCATTTCCTTGAGGGACAAAATCAAATGTGAGTAATCCAATATCATTCATACTTTGGTTAAACCCTAATTGGGTAAGCAATAATCTAAGTGGCACAGCTATTTGTTCATCATCACTTGGAGGGACGGCTGTTGATCCATGAACTGCTGATGTTCCTGCTGCTGCGTCTTGAATATCCCCAGTAACAATAACCAAACCACTGCTTAGTTTTATATTGTTTCCAGTAGTATCACTATTGGTGAATGTCCCAAATTGATTTGAGTTAGATATCAATTGTCCATTAAATCTAACATTTGAAACTTCAACACCTCCTCCCATAAAATAATTTTCAATAATGGATTCAACCGTCTGACCATTTTGTGATGTGCATGCAACTTGTGAGTTGCAAATAATTGGGATAAGGAATGCAATTAGTAATAATAAATTTTTCATAACCAAACATTTATTTAAGTCGCAAAGATAATAATTTTTGTAATATTTATATAATATAACACCTTAAATCTAATTTTTGTTTAATTTTGCCACTGCAAATAATTAATTTAGGTATTGAAAAAGAAAAATATTTTACTAAGAAAGGGATTGAAACCTTTTTACAACATGTATTTAAAACTTTATCTTGAGTTAGAAGATAAGGAAAAAGAATTGGCAGAAAAAGAATCGATAAAGAAAATTATTCGATTAGATAATGATGTTTCTGATATTATGACAGCAAGAGTTGATATCTTAGCATTAGAAATCACTACTCCTTTTGATGAAGTAATGGAGGTGATTGCTAAAAGTGGATTTTCAAGAATTCCTGTCTACGACAAAGAGCTTGATCAAATAAAGGGAGTTCTTCATGTGAAAGATTTGTTTAAGTACTTATGTAATAAAAAAGAATTTGAATGGAGTAAAATTATTAGAGAGCCCCTTTTTGTTCCTGAAACAAAGGATGTTAATGATTTACTGAAAGAGTTCTTAGAGGAAAAAAGACATCAGGCCATAGTAGTTGATGAATTTGGATGTGTTGTAGGGATTGTTAGTTTAGAAGATATTTTGGAAGAAATTGTTGGTGAAATTAGTGATGAATTTGATTCTTTACAACCTTCTTTATTTACACGTTTGGGGAAGAAATCATATTTGTTTACTGGTAAAATAAGTATAAATGACTTTTGTAAAGCTATTGGTTTACCTGACGATAAATTTTTTGAAGAAGTTAAGGGTGATGCTGATACTTTGGCTGGAATGTTAATTGAAATTGCAGGTCATCTACCCAAAAAAGGAGAAAAGGTTAAGTTTAAAAACTATTTTTTTATTGTTGAGAAAGCAGATAATAGAAAAATAGAAAGAGTAAAACTAATTATTATCTAGTGAATTATTTTGATTTGAAATTAAATGAAAAAAATAGTTATATTAATATCTTTATTTTTTGGAGTTTTTCTTGTTAGTTGTGGCAAAAGCGATAATTCTACCCCAAAACCTAAAACTTATTTTCGATTAGATGTCCCTGTGCCAACTTATCAAATCTTTGATACCTTGGATTTACCCTTTACTTTCAAGTATCCAAACTATGGGATTATTGAGAAAACAGAAGATAAATTTAATAATAAGAATTGGTTTAATATAAGCTATCCTAACTATGGATGTAAGTTATATGTTAGTTTCATTAATATATCTCCAAAAACAACCTTAGTGAATTTAGTGAATGATAGTTATAATTTTACAAAGGAACACGATAAGTTTTCAAGCGGAGTTATTGAAAGAGCTTATTCAAATAAAGAGGCTAAGGTTTATGGATATGTTTTTGAAATAAAAGGTTCTAAGGTTGCTTCTCCTTATCAATTCTATGTAACTGATAGTGTTAGGCATTTCCTTCGTGGAGCATTGTATTTTGATTCAAAACCAAATAATGACTCATTAGCTCCAATAATTCAACGTGTAACTGAAGATTTGGATTATATGATATCTACTTTTGAGTGGAAATAATAGATTAATCAAAAACAGAATCTCATTACAATAAAATAGAATCAAGTTATAAAAAAATAGAACTTGATTCTATTTTCTTATAATCAAGTTCTATTTTTAATAATATTGAAAGTATTTGTTGCTTTATTCTTCTGTATTATTTTCTATTTCTTTTTCTTCCTCTTTTTCATTAAGGTCAATAAGTCCCTTCTCAATTAATATATTATACCAAGTAAAAAGTTTTTTCATATCAGAAGTGTATACTCTCTCTTGATCAAAATCAGGAAGTATTTCTCTCATATATTTTACGAGCTGTTTATTATCTGATTTTGGGCTTAAACATTCTTTCCCATCCTCTTTCTTATATATTTCTTGAAAGACTTTTGCTAAAGGCACATCTTCATTTGTTGTAAATATACTAATATCTTCTAATGCACTTATCTTTTCTTTTGCAAATGCTGGTTGGCGTTTGCCATCCATTAGAGATTCAATTAATGCTCCGTTTTTTGTTTGTGAAACAAGTTTAAACAAACCTGGTTTGCCTGATATTGATAATATCTTACTTAAGTCCATACTTCTAATTTGTTTTGTTTTTATTAGTCTTTGTTGGTATAATATTTATATTATTTCTATTCTTTCTTCCCATATCTCCACATAATCTCCCTTTCTCAACTTGGCTCTTTTCCTAAGTTCAGTTTCGCCATTTAGCCTTACTTCCCCCGATGCAACCATTTCTTGTGCTATTGCTCCACTTTCTGCAATTCCAACTGCTTTTAGTAGTTGAATTAGTTGGATATAATTATTGTTTTCTCTTAATGGAAATTTTGTTGTCATTTATTCTAAATATATTGGAGGTGCAAATTTACAATTTTATGGATATGTAACGCTATTGTTGTGAAATTATTTAATCAATTGTCAAAAAAAAGAGCCCCCAACTCATTGTTCGAGGGCTCAATTTGATATTTTATTATATCTTATTTAGCAACTCTCTCAAGCCATTTAAGCATAAAGATCATTGTGAACATTGAAATTAAACATGCAGTAACAAAGATTGTCCATGTAGCCCATATTGGAATGCTATTATAGAAAATTACTCCAATAAATAGTAATTGGTTTCCTAAAGCTGTTGCACTTAACCAACCTCCTTGCATAATTCCCTGATATTTTGGAGGCGCAACCTTTGAAACAAAGGCAATTCCTAGTGGTGATATAAATAGTTCGGCAACTGTTAGAATTAAATATGTGCCAATCAATAACCAAGGAGTCATTCTGGCAGCATCTTGAATACCACCGGCTGCAATTCTTTCTTCAGATGATGGAAGTCCAATTGAACCTAATGCCATAACAGCAAATGCAGTTGCAGCAATACCCATACCAATTGCAATCTTCTTTGGAGTTGAGATTTCTATACCTTTAGCTTTTAACCATCCAAAGAAACCAATAACAATTGGAGTAAGGAATACTACAAATATTGGATTAAATGACTGGAATACCTCCGCTCCTTGAAGTGTGGTGAAGCCTAAGTTGATATTTAACATTTGAGTATAGTCATTTGCAAACTTTGTAAGAGTAACTCCATTTTGGTGGAAAGAGAACCAAAAGAAAATAACCACTGCAAATACTGCAAATAAAGCGTATAATCTTTGTTTAACTTCTTTAGCATCCATTTCAACAACAGTGCTATCTGATTTGTTTACAACCTTAACAGAAGGGTCTGGAAGGTTTTTCTTATTGATGATAAATATGGTTAATGAAATCAACATAGCTATGATTGCAATACCAAAAGAATAGTGATATCCTTCCATAAAAACGTTAAGATAATTGCTTGCAAAAACATCTAAATTAGTTGCATCTCCTCCAACTTTTTCTGCAAGTTCTACAAATCTAACCTTAGCATCTGGGCTTAATGTACCGCTTATATACTGATTACAAAGTCCTGGAAGGTCAGCATTGAATTCAAAACCTTTGCTTTTTACCCACCAGTTTCTCAAGCCTACGGCCATAAGAGGAGCAAACATTGCACCAACGTTAATGAACATATAGAATATTTGAAATCCTACTTCTCTTTTGTCAGAATACTTAGGATTGTCATACAATTGACCAACAACTGCTTGAAGGTTACCTTTAAATAAACCATTACCAAAAGCAATTGAGAACAAACCAAAGCAGGTAAGTGCCAATATCAAAGGCATGTTTTCAACAGGAGTTTTTGTTGGAATTGCAAGTAGGAAATACCCCACTGTCATTAATAGTAATCCTATTAATATTGTGTTCTTATACTTCTTTGTTTTGTCGGCAATTAGTCCTCCAACTAATGCCAAAACATAGATTAAAGCATAAAAAATCGAATAAATAATAGCTCCCTCTGAACCAGAGAAGCCGAATTTATTGTTAAGAAATAATAGAAGGATTGCCATCATTATGTAGAACCCAAAGCGTTCTCCCATATTGGCAAGAGCCGCTGAGACCAGCCCTTTTGGATGATTTTTAAACATAGTTTTCTTTTTTAATTATTAATTAATTGTACTCTTTTACTAAATTTAAGATTGCAAATATACTTAGACTTCTTCAAATCTCCTAATATAATAAGTCGATTTTAACTTATTTTTTGTTATTTTTGCCCAATGGAAATTACAGATATTAATACAAATACAATGAGAAATGGAGTTAAGGAAAGGATAATTTTGGGTATTGACCCCGGCACAAATGTGTTGGGATATTCAGTAATTGAGCAAAAAGGAAAGGCAATTACCCTATTGGAAATGGACGTTTTGAAATTGGGTAAAATTAAGGATATGTCAACAAGAATGAAGGTTTTGTTCGACTCAATTGTTACGATTATTGATAAGTATAACCCCGATATCCTATCCATAGAAGCTCCATTTTTTGGGAAGAATGTCCAGTCTATGCTAAAGCTGGGAAGAGCTCAAGGACTGTGTATTGCGGCGGCTTTCTCAAGAAGTATCCCCTTTGTGGAGTATTCCCCAAGAAAAATCAAACAATCCATAACAGGAAATGGAGCCTCCTCAAAGGAGCAAGTGGCTATTATGTTACAAAGAATTGTGAAGTTTGAAGATATGCCTAAGCTTATGGATGCAACCGATGCCCTGGCAGTGGCTGTTTGTCATTTCAACCAAAACGACATGATTCCAAAGGGAGAAACCAAGGTTTGCCCTAAATCAAAAAAAACTTCCTGGGCGTCTTTTGTTTCCAATAACCCTGATAAAATCTTCTAATTAATTCTCTCTTTCCGACCATACATTATATATATAGGGAAGATTTGATGATTATGAATCTTAGATTTGATTGTTTGCAGTAGAGGATTTACTTGCCCTGAACAACAATTACTATCTCTCCCTTAATGGTTTTTTGCTCGAAATAATCTATCAGTTCTCTTAGGGTGCCTCTTCTATTTTCCTCAAACATCTTGGATATTTCACGACTGACAGATGCCTTTCTTTCTTGACCAAAATAGTCCGCAAAGGAGTTCAAGGTTTTGATTAAACGATGGGGAGACTCATAAAATATCATTGTTCGTGGCTCTTCAACTAAGCTCTCAAGTTTGGTTTGACGTCCCTTTTTCTGCGGCAGGAAGCCCTCAAAACTAAATCTCTCACATGGCAAACCTGAATTTACTAATGCTGGAACAAAGGCTGTGGCTCCTGGAAGCGTCTCTACATCAATATCATTCTTAATACATTCCCTCACCAAAAGGAAGCCTGGGTCGGATATGGCGGGAGTTCCTGCATCCGAAATCAGGGCTATGGTCCTGCCAAACTTAAGTTCCTGTATAATCAAATTGACTTTTTCATGTTCATTATAAAGGTGATGTGATTGGAGTGGGGTGGTGATTTCAAAATGTTTTAAAAGAGGCTTTGAGGTGCGTGTGTCTTCAGCAAGAATCAGGTCAACTTCCTTCAATATCCTTATTGCTCGAAGTGTTATATCTTCAAGATTGCCGATTGGAGTGGGAACAAGATAAAGTTTTGACATGGTTTATAAAGGGTTTGTTAGAAGGATTTAAAGCCTATGATTTCCCTAACTTCTCGAATTGTTTTATCTGCAGAGGCTCTTGCCTTTTCTTCTCCCTCACTCACAACCTTGCGTAAATACTGATTATCACTCTCAATTTCTAAGATTTTCTCCCTTATTGGAGTGGTAAACAATATCATATCTTCTGCCAATTGCTTCTTCATATCGCCATATCGGATGGTGCAATCGTTGTATTTCTCTTCAAAATAATTAATAGTTTCTTGCTTGGAAACCAGTTTCATAAGCAGGAATATATTCTCTATCTCTTGGGATTTTTTCTCATTTGGAGTCTTAGGACCGGCGTCTGTTTTGGCTCTCATAATCTTTTTGCGAACAATATCAGCACTATCCACAAGAAATAAAGCATTGCCTTCAGCCTCCGATTTGCCCATCTTACCACTTCCATCAAGGCCTGGCACCTTAACCAAATCGTTGCCAAAATTATAAGCAATCGGCTCTGGAAAATAGTCAATATCATACATTTTATTGAAACGAGAAGCAAATGTTCTGGTCATTTCAAGGTGCTGCTCCTGGTCCTTACCCACCGGAACACGAGTTGCTTTATGAATAATTATATCAGCCGCCATCAAGGTTGGATAGGTCAAAAGCCCAGCATTAACATTATTAGGTTGCTTTCTCACCTTGTCCTTAAAGGAGGTTACCCTCTCCAATTCTCCCAAATAAGCATTCATATTAAGGAACATATACAACTCGGCAGTCTGCGGTAATTGGCTTTGAATATAGATAGTTGCCTTATTGGGGTCGAGTCCGCAGGCAAGGTATTGAGACAATATTGTCCTAACGTTTTGGTGTAAATCCTTAGGGTGAGGGTGAGTTGTTAGGGAGTGATAGTCAGCAACAAAGAAGAAGCATTGGTGATTTTCTTGCAGCGAGATAAAATTTCTTAAGGCGCCAAAATAACTTCCAAGATGAAGATTCCCAGTAGGGCGCATTCCACTTACGATTGTTTCCATTCTATATAACTAAGATTTTATATTTTGCAAAGATAGAATAAAATTAATTGCAACTAAGATTTATCAATTAGAAATTGAGTTTTTTATCCATTAGCAAATTCCTTTTAAAAAGAGGGGAAAGGGGATTTTCTAACTGCATATCTTCCAATAGATTATCTTATATCGCCGATTTGCAAAACCATAACGCCCGTTATGACATACTCATAACGGGCGTTATGGTATAGTCATAACGGTAGATTTGATTACTCCAAATCGGCGATTTGACCATAGCATATCGGTAGATTTGACCCTTTCAAAACGGCGATTTGATGCCTCCAAAACGGCGATTTGGAACTTTCGAATCGAAATTTTTACGTTTTTATATACAATATTTATAATTCGGATTTCGTTAATCTTGGGTAAACATATTTTATTCACCATTAAAAAAGGAGGTATTTATGTCTTTGTTCTTTGTCCGTGTTCAACGAATGATTACTGTGGGTCTAACCCCTGGTTTGAAGTTCCTGGCTCGAATAAAAAAGAAGAAAACCATTGGCTTTGATGAGTTAGCACATAGAATTCAGGCTCGTTCGTCAATGACAAGAGGTGATGCTTACGGTGTTTTACTTCAGCTTTCCGACATTATGGTTGAGGAATTGATGGAGGGAAACCCTATTGAAATTGCTGGCGTTGGGACTATTTATCCTGATTTTAGAGCCAAAGCTGTTAACACCTTAGAGGAAGTTACAGTTGACACAATCACCAGCAGGAGGTTGAAATTTCGACCAGATAACAAATTGAGAGATAAGATTAAAACCATTAAGGTTGAGCTTGACCCTATTGAAGAAATTAAGGGTCTTCAACTTAAAACTGACGAGCCAAATCCGTAAATCTTCATTTCTCAGAGTTAAAAACAATTATTTATTAGAACCAAAACGCCAATTTACATAGTTGAAATTGGCGTTTTGCTTTTTCTATAAATTAAAATTGAAGTTTTTAAATCAAAATATTGGATAATTGGAAAAGAATAATTACTTTTGCAATTAGTAAATTTCAATCAACGATAAAATTATAATAATATGTGTGGTATAGTAGGTTATATAGGGTATAGAGAGGCTTATCCTATATTGATAAAGGGACTGAAACGTCTTGAATACAGGGGTTATGACAGTGCTGGAGTAGCTCTTTTAAATAAGGATTCTAATCTTAGTGTGTATAAATCCAAAGGAAAGGTAAAGAATTTAGAGCAGTATTGTGAGGGTAAGGACATTAGTGGGACTATTGGAATTGCTCATACACGTTGGGCAACTCATGGAGAACCTAATGATGTTAACGCCCATCCGCACTATTCACAAACTGAAAATATAGCACTCATTCACAATGGTATAATAGAGAATTACCTCACCATCAAGAAGCTATTAATTAAGGAAGGATATAGCTTTAAGAGTGAAACCGACACCGAAGTTTTGGTTCAGGCCATTGAATATATTAAAAAGAGATATAATCTATCACTATTTGATGCTGTTAAAAGGACACTTCGATTTGTTATTGGAGCCTATGCCATTGGGGTGATTGAAAGAAATAATCCTGATGTATTGGTTGCAGCACGTAAGGGAAGTCCACTTATTGTTGGGGTAGGAGAGGGAGAATTCTTTTTGGGATCGGACGCAACACCAATCATAGAATACACTTCGGAGGTTATATATCTTAATGATGAAGAGGTTGTAAAGCTTGAAAGAGGTCATCAGCCCCTAATTCACACCCTCAAAGATATTGATGTTCAACACGAAACATCGAAGATAATGCTTACCCTTGAAGACATTGAGAAAGGGGGATATCCTCATTTTATGTTAAAGGAAATCTTTGAGCAGAGTAAGAGTTTGACCATGTGTATGAATGGAAGGCTCAATACGGAGCTTATGGAAATAAAACTCAGTGGTGTAATTAACCATATTGACAAGTTTAAAAAAGCTAAACGCATACTTATAACTGCCTGTGGGACATCATGGCATGCAGGACTTATTGGCAAGTATTTGATTGAAGAGTTCTGTCGAATTCCTGTTGAGGTTGAGGTGGCATCGGAGTTTAGATACCGCAATCCGGTGATAAACCCTGGCGATATCCTAATCCCGATATCCCAGTCTGGAGAAACTGCCGACACCTTAGCGGCAATGGATTTGGCTCGTGAGAAAGGTGCATTTATATATGGAGTATGTAATGTTGTAGGCAGTTCGATAGCTCGAGGAACCGACTCCGGCACCTACACCCATGCAGGACCGGAAATAGGAGTTGCCTCAACCAAGGCTTTCACCACCCAAGTCACCGTTCTGATTATGATGGCACTAACAATTGGAAGAGAATTAAAGACCCTTTCAGAACAGCGTTACAAAAAAATAGTTACCGAATTAACCAATATCAACTCTAAGATAGAGGAGATATTCACCCTCAACCAAGAGATTGAAACAATGGCATCAGTCTTTACTTATGCTCGCAACTTTATGTATTTGGGCAGGGGCTACAACTATCCAGTTGCCTTGGAAGGAGCATTAAAACTTAAGGAAATTTCTTATATACATGCAGAAGGTTACCCTGCAGCAGAAATGAAACATGGACCTATTGCCCTTATAGACGAGGAAATGCCTGTTGTGGTAGTGACTCCAAAGCTCAGAACTTATGATAAGGTTGTTAGTAATGTTCAGGAAATAAAGGCAAGAAAAGGCAAAATCATAGCCATAGTAACAAAGGGAGATGTTGACATAAAGAAGATGGCAGATTTCTGTATTGAGATTCCCGACACCGAAGAATGCCTGACTCCTCTTCTAACAGTTATTCCTCTCCAGTTGCTTTCCTACTATGTTGCAACCAAAAAAGGAAGAAATGTTGACCAGCCACGCAACTTGGCAAAATCGGTAACAGTGGAATAAACTACCCAATAATTAAAATAAAACCTATTTATGAACCAACTTTCAAAAATAGATATAGAGCAAATCATTGAGCATGGATTAAGTGTTGATGAGGTTGAAGGGCAAATTATGAATTTTATTAAGGGCTTTCCCTTTGTTCAAATTTGCCAAAACGTAACAATCGGAAACGGAATTTTAGACCTTTCAGAAAAAGAAATAGAGCAGGCAATTCAGTTCTATGAAAAAAACCAATCCAAGCATTCCATACTCAAATTTGTACCCTCCTCAGGGGCAGCAACTCGGATGTTTAAGGATTTATTTGAGTTTTCTGCCCTCTATATAGGCTTGGACTACACCCTGAAAGACTTTCCCAAGGCACAGAAAACCATAGAAAACCTCAATAAATTTGCCTTCTACGATGAGTTGAAATCAAAAATTGATAGCACTTCCATTTCCTTAGAGCAGTTCTTAGAAGACAAAAACTACACCACAATAATAAACTATATCCTAACCGAAATAGGGCTTAACTACGGCAAATTGCCCAAGGCACTTATTGCATTTCACCAGTATCCATCACTCAAAAGGAAGATTCGCTATGCCATAGAGGAACATTTTGTTGAGGCAGTTGAATATGCAAAGGAGTCAAACTCAAATGTTAATATCCACTTTACCCTGTCTGAGGAGCATCAAAAAGAGGTTGAGGAATTTGTAAATCAAATAAAGCCCTACTACGAAAACCTGTTTTCAGTAACCTATACCATAACCTACTCAATTCAAAAGCCCTCAACCGACACCATTGCACTTAATCCCGACAATAGCTTAGCATACGACAAGGAAGGTCAATTAATCTTCCGTCCATCAGGACATGGAGCACTTATTGAAAACCTAAACGACATTAAGGGTGATATAATCTTCATTAAGAATATAGATAATGTTGCTCACGACAAGCTAAAATCCCACACCTACAAATATAAAAAGCTTATTGCAGGCATACTGCTTCAAACCCAAGAAGAAGTTTTTTCTGCCCTTAGGAAACTGGAAAAAGGGAATCTAAATGCTCAAGATGTTGTAGATATTATAACCCTAACCACTAAATTAGGCATAAGTCTCACCGAAAAAGAGAAGGAAAATGGAGATATTATGGATTTATTATTTAAGAAAATAAATCGTCCAATCAGGGTTTGTGGAGTTGTAAAGAACGTTGGAGAACCAGGAGGAGGACCATTTTGGGTTGAGAAACAGGGGCAAAGGAGCCTTCAAATTGTGGAAAGTGCACAGATAGATATTCTTGATGAAACTCAGAGAGACCTGTTTTACAATTCGCAATACTTCAATCCAGTTGACTTGGTTTGTGGAGTTAAGAACTATAAGGGGGAGAATTTCGACTTAAGAAACTATGTTGACAAGGACTTAGGATTTATATCCAACAAATCCAAAGATGGGAAAATTATAAAAGCACAGGAGCTTCCCGGACTTTGGAATGGAGCAATGGCAAATTGGATAACTCTTTTTGTTGAGGTTCCTATCGAAACCTTCACTCCTGTAAAGGAAATTACCGACCTTTTAAGAGAGCAGCACCAGGGTTGAAAATCTAAAAAAAACTTAAAAAAAGGTTTAATTTGGCAATAAGTGAATCTTTTTCTCGTTTTTTTTTCTACCTTTGCAAATATATCATTAATATAAACAAAATAATTTTATTATGGCCGTTTCAAAAAGATTCTATACACTACTTGTCCTCTCAATTGTTTTACCATTATTATCAATGGCTCAGCTTCCAAAAGAAGATGGAATTCATGAACGAGGGATGATGAAGAATAGAACCAATGTTGGAAAAGAAAGTTCTGAATACCAAATAGGCATAATAAAAGATACAGTTCGCTTTCGTAAATCGCTTATGAACTTTGTTGGAACAAGCTTAGTTTACGATGATGCAGCAGAAAATGAGGAAGATATTTTAAAAGAAACTACCCCTCACTCCACTTCAATTCACCGTAAGAAGAAAGATTTCTCAAACCTTAACGATGCAATATTAATCCCACTTGTAGATAATAAAAACCAAAAATACTTCTCATTTCCTTCAGATGGAGTACGAGTAACTTCACATTTTGGACCAAGAAGAAGGCGTTACCACTATGGAATAGACTTAGGTCTTAGAGTTGGAGAGCCAATCAGATCAATGTTTGACGGCAAGGTTAGAGTTGCAAAACGAGCAGGAGCTTATGGAAACTTGGTGGTTATTGAACACGACAACCAACTTGAAACCTACTATGCTCACCTTTCCAAAATACATGTTGCGCCAGGTGATGAAATTAAAGCAGGAGAAGTATTAGGATTAGGAGGAAGCACCGGACGCTCAACAGGGCCGCATCTACACCTTGAAATCCGCTACGAAGGAGCTGCAATTAATCCAGAAGATGTAATTAATTTTTCAACATACGCCTTAGTAGACAACACTCTTGAACTAACAAAGGATAATTTCCGCCATCATTCAACCAGAAACAATAACGTTAGGTTAGCCAATAATAGCACAAAGGCAACAAAGGGTGGAAAATACACAAAGGTTAGAAAAGGAGAAACTCTCAGCGTTATTGCAAAGAGAAATGGAACAACTGTACAGAAATTAGCAAAGCTAAACAAGATAAAAGGTTCCAAAATAAAAGCAGGACAAAAGATACGAGTTAGATAGTTTAGTCCTTAAGTCTTATTCTTCCGTGCTTATCCATCATATACATAACTCTGTTTGCTCTTTGGTTTAACCACCGACTTGGGTTTGCTGCATTTCGCTTGAGTGGGGAAGGAAGTACTGAGGCTAATAGTGCAGATTCTCTTTTTGTTAGGTTCTTTGCGCTTTTGTGGAAAAATGTTTGTGAGGCTGCCTCTACTCCATATATTCCGTCTCCAAATTCTATAACATTAAGATAAACCTCCATTATTCTTTCCTTACTCCAAGTAGCCTCTATTAATATTGTATAGTAGGTTTCGAGTCCTTTCCTTACCCAGTTTCTTCCGTTCCATAGAAATACATTCTTTGAGGTTTGTTGGCTTATTGTACTGGCTCCTCTAATCCTCTTTCCTCTTTTGTTGTGTTGAATTGCTCTTTCAATGGCTTTGGTGTCAAATCCGTTATGTTTGTTAAATAGGTTATCCTCCGATGCTATAACTGCCTTAATCATATTAGGAGATATTTCGTCAATATCTACCCAGTCTTTCTTAAGCCTTAGGTCTCTTTCGGATGAAAATGCTTGCTCAAAGCTTCTCTGAATCATTAGAATGGTGAAAGGAGGATTAATGAATTTATAGGCAAGGGTTAAGACTATTGACAGGGCAAAGTATCCTGCAGTTGTAACCCAAATTACTTTCCATAGTTTTCTCCAAAGGTTCTTCTTGTTTGATTTCTTCTTTTTTGGCTTTACTTTCTTATTACTGGTTACCATATAATATATGTATAATCTTATTTAACATTTTCTTCAAACCATTGCCAAAGGGGCTCTTGTGGTACTGGTGCGATAAATTTCATTTTCTGTTTTAGGGTTGGGTGCTCAAATGATAGTTCTCGAGCATGTAGGGAAATAGAACTGATTTTGTTTGAACGTCCAAATCCATATTTTAGATCTCCTTTTATTGGGCAGCCGATATTAGCCAATTGAACCCTTATTTGATGATGTCTTCCAGTAAACAATTCAATTTCCAATAGATTATAGTATTCACTTTGGCACAATAATTTGTACTTGAGTTCTGCCAATAATCCCTTTTCCTTGTCTTTGGTTATGTAAGATTTATTTTGGCTTTCATTTTTAATTAGATAATCAATCAAGTGTTCCTCTGGCTTTGGAGGTGCATTTCTTACTATTGCCCAATATTTCTTGGTAAAGAGTTTATCATGAATTTGCTTATTTAGTCGAACAAGTGCTTTTTCTGTTTTGGTGAAAACAACCACTCCACTAACTGGGCGGTCTAATCTATGAACAACTCCACAATATATATTGCCGGGTTTATTATATTTCTCTCTTAAATAATCTTTAATATAATCCACCAAGCTATCATCTCCTGTTTTATCGCCATGAACAATTTGGGAGTTCTTCTTATTTATTACTAAGATATGATTATCTTCGAATATGATTTGTTTGTCGAATCCTTCCATCTATAATGTTGCTAATACTGACAAACCACCCTTTACCTTATCTTCAAGCTCGACATGAACATTTGCTTCAAGGGGTATGAACACATCAACTCTTGAACCAAACTTAATGAAACCAAGCTCTTCACCCTGATGAACATCCTGTCCTTCCTTAGCATAACAAACAATTCTTCTTGCTAATGCTCCAGCAATTTGACGAACAACAATCTTATGCCCCTTAGCAGTTTCAATGCAAATAGTTGTTCTCTCGTTTAGGGTAGAAGACTTAGGGTGTTTTGCAATAAGATATTTGCCATTATGATAGTTGGTATATATTATTTTACCTGATATAGGATAACGGTTAACATGTACATTGTTTGGGGACATAAAAGTTGATATTTGAATGCATTCAATCTTTAATATCTCAGGTTCATATACTTGTTCAACAACAACAATTGTTCCATCAGCGGAACCAATAATTTGATCTGGATTATGAATTAATTCACGTTTAGGAATTCTGAAAAAACGAATAACAACTAATGCCAAAATAATTATAATCCCTGAAACTGAGTACCAATACCAGTTCCAATCATCGATAAAAATTTTCATCAAACTTAAGAGAATAATGACTAGAGAGATTGTTAATGCAATAATTCTATAACCTTCTTTATGTATATACATTTTTTGTTAATTTAATCTTAAATATAAGTAGCTAAAAATAAATGGTATTGAGATAAAAAGAATATCAAATCTGTCTAAGATGCCTCCATGGCCGGGAAGAATTTTTCCGCTATCTTTAACTCCTATTTGCCGTTTAAACATTGATTCAACCAGGTCTCCATATGTACCAATAACTGAAATGATTATTCCGATAGTCATCCAATCATAGAAATATAATGAAGTATTGGTTAATTTGAATAAAATAATAGATACTATTTGAGTCGCAATAAGTCCTCCAAAAAAGCCTTCCCAACTTTTCTTTGGAGATATTCTTTCAAATAATCTATGTTTTCCAAATTTAACACCAACTAGGTAGGCAAATGTATCATTAGTCCAGGCAAGAATAAAAACACTTAGGAGGAGGATGGGGGTAAATGAATTTAAACTTAAGGTTGGATTTACAATAAAATTTGTCAGACCCATTGGAATAACAATATATATCACTGCCACTAAAGTATATGAAATATTGGTAAAAGGATTTTCTTTGTTTTTGTATAGCTCGAAAATAAAGATTATAAAACAAAAGATTAGTGAAGCAATTATAAAATATGTATTCTCAATATGAAAAGCATAAAATACAAAACTGCAATAGGTTGTTATTGCTAGTGAAAATCCTAATATATTTTGAGTAATAATATTGGTTTTTTTTGAGTTATCGTAGAATTCATAAAGTGAGATTAATGCTATTAGTCCAAAAAAAACAGAAAGGATGATAGGGTTAAACATTATAGCACAAAAAACAGTTATTAAGTATACTGCACCAGTTATTGTCCTTTGAGTAAAGTTGTTCATATGCAATTCTATTTTGTATTGAATATATTTTCTATTGTGAAAAGATACAGCTCTTTTATTTCCTCTTTCAATATATAGCTCGGATTAATTGTCGTGATCAATTTTGGCATATCATTAATTAGTTGATTTAAACTTGTTTTCAAATCTGATGTAATTTGAGATGTGAAAACAATAATGATTAGAATATTAGGTAGTTTAAAAAATCCATTTCCATCAACTTGGTTTGAGGTTACTGTAATTAAACTATTTCTTGCAGAAACACTATTACAAAGTGTTATTCCTATTTCATTTTTTTCTTTATCATCTTCTTGCGTGTTAATCCCGTTTGTTTTTAGAAAATTCTTTAGATTCTTATCATAGGATGTAATTTTAAAAGACCAATTTCTGTATTCAATTAATGATTGGAGCTTATTAATAAAATCCTCTTCATCCTTACAATAGATAAATTTTCCACCGTTTGAAACAACTGATTCAGCAAATATCATAACCGGGTCATCATTCATTTGAGTATAAATGTCAGAATCCATATCTAGGTTTGAATATGGTATTTCCGCTTTATCGAGCAATGAATTTCGGATAAGCTTTAATACTTTTCCTTTCTCAGAATTCCCTTTCATTAGTATCTATTAACTAATTATTTATTTCTAAATTTTCATTGTTAAGATTATTTTCTTGATCAGAAGATTCAATTGTGTTTTCTGAATTTTCATCCTTTTTTTCATCGAAAGGGCGTTTCCCAAAAATTTCTTCTAAGTCTTCTCTAAATATAACTTCTTTTTCAACTAAAAGTAAAGCAAGTTTGTCAAGTTTATCTCTGTTCGCTAATAAAATTTCTTTTGCTTTAGAGTATGCTTGTTCAATCATTTTATGAATTTCAACATCAATACTTTCTGCTGTTTTTTCTGAAAAAGGCTTAGTGAAACCATATTCTGACTGTCCTGTTGAATCGTAATAACTAATATTTCCTATTTTATCGTTCAAGCCATAATATGCTACCATTGAATATGCCATTTTAGTGGTTCTTTCAAGGTCGTTTAAGGCTCCAGTGGAAACTTCTCCAAATACAATTTCTTCTGAGGCACGTCCTCCAAGCAAAGAAATCATTTGGTGCAACATTTGTGTTTTCGTCGTAATTTGTCTTTCTTCAGGTAAATACCAAGCTGCACCAAGGGCTTGCCCTCTGGGAACAATAGTGACCTTTACTAGGGGATGAGCATGTTCAAGCATCCAACTAACAGAAGCATGACCTGCTTCGTGGTATGCTATTGTTTTCTTTTCGTTTGGAGCAATAACTTTATTTTTCTTTTCTAACCCCCCAACAATTCTATCTACAGCATCAAGAAAGTCTTGCTTTGTGATTAGTTTTTTATTGTGTCTTGCAGCAATTAATGCTGACTCATTACACACATTAGCTATATCTGCTCCAGAAAAACCTGGGGTTTGTTTTGCTAAAAAGTTAATATCAACATCTTTCTTATCATATTTAAGGTTTTTTGTATGGACTTTAAATATAGCTTTTCTTTCTTCTAAATCTGGTAAATCAACATAAATTTGACGATCAAAACGACCAGCACGGAGCAAAGCTTTATCTAAAACATCAGCTCGATTAGTTGCAGCAATTATAATAACTCCTGCATTTGTTCCAAAGCCATCCATTTCAGTTAGAAGCTGATTTAATGTGTTTTCTCTTTCATCATTTGAGCCAGATGCAAGATTTTTCCCTCTTGCTCTGCCAATTGCATCAATTTCATCTATGAAAATTATACATGGAGCTTTTTCTTTTGCAGTTTTAAATAAATCCCTAACTCTTGAGGCTCCAACTCCAACAAACATTTCTACAAAATCAGATCCTGAAATTGAGAAAAAAGGAACCTTTGCTTCTCCAGCAACAGCTTTTGCCAATAAAGTCTTCCCTGTTCCTGGAAGCCCAACTAATAGCGCTCCTTTTGGAATCTTTCCTCCTAAATCAGTGTATTTCTTAGGGTTTTTAAGGAAGTCAACAATTTCCATAACTTCAAGTTTAGCTCCCTCTAATCCTGCAACGTCTGCAAAAGTAAACTTTACATCATTATCTTTATCGTATAGTCTTGCTTTAGACTTTCCTACATTGAAAATCCCTCCGCCCATTCCACCAGAACCTGAATTCCCTCCCCTCATCATTCTAAAGAAAACAATCCAAATTACAATTAGAATTAAAAATGGTAGGATAAAAGAAAAGCTATCACCCCAGAAGTTTTTTCTAGTTTCTGTTGTTAATATTATTCTATGAGAACTGATAATCTTATTCTTTTCAACTTCGCTTATAGCTCCAATTGTATCTTGCGCTATCCATTGGTTTTCCACATCTTTAAGTTGATCTCTAAAATAGAGAAAGTCTCCAAATTTATATACATAGAAAGCGTTTTTTGGTGAAGATTGTGTCCCAAAAAGTCCAGATTTTGGTTTTAAATCATTGTATAGAGTATCGGAATTTAATGACTCAGTATTAATATAAATTTCTGCAAATTCTTTATTAACTACTGTTATTTTAGAATAATCCTTCTTTAAAAGGACTTGTTGAAGTTTGTCCCATCCAATTTCCCTACTAATTTTACTGTCTCCATTGTCAGTAAAAAATAGAATGCCAATAAATATAAATATCGCTATGTATATCCAATATATATTGAAAGTTATTTTAGGTTTTCCCAATAATGGTTTTTTGAGATTGGTTTTTTTATTTTTTGAATTTTTTGTGTTCATAAGTTTTTCTAATTCAATTAGTCAATATCCTCAAGATGACTTTGAGGAGCATCTTTCCACATCTGTTCTATTCTGTAGAAATCTCTCGTTTCTTCAAGCATAACATGGATAATAACATCAAAATAATCTAATAATACCCATTGACAATTTTGTAATCCTTCAACTCTTTTTGGGTTTAGCCCTGTTGAATTTTTAATTTCACTATCCACTGATTCAGATATTGAATCCACGTGTGAAGGAGAGTTTCCTGTGCAAATAATATAGTAATCAAATAGAGAACCTTCGATATTCCTTAAATCTATTGTTGTAATATTTTTTCCTTTTTTGTTTTGAATCCCTTTAATTGCTATCTCAAGCATCATTTGGGATAATTTATTTTCTATTTTTTTTCCTGCCATCTTAAGTAATTTAATTAACTTGCAAAGATATAAAATAATAATCTAGGAAATGAATTTTGAAGTATTTTTATTTAATGTTTAATCCTTTATAATTAATCCTCATCTTATTTCCTAAATATTTAATAAGATTCGAATTTTCGCTAATAATATTATTAATATTTGAAAATCGAATTTTTTATTTAAATTTGTACAGTTTTTTATTGCAAAATGATGAATGATAGAAAAAAATATAATATTTTAAAGTTTAGTTCCTTAGATTCAACACAAACCTATTTAATGAGTTCAGACTTAAGTATACTCCCAGAATGGACGGTTGTTCTCGCGCATGAACAAAAAAAAGGCAGGGGACAGATTAATAATTTATGGGAAACTGAAAAAGGAAAAAATCTGACGATGTCAATATTACTAAAACCTAACTTTATAAATATATCAAATCAGTTTTTGATAACTCAAGTCCTTTCTCTTGGCATTTATGATTATTTGAAAAAATATATTCAAGATGTATCTATAAAATGGCCAAATGATATTTATATTGGAAAGAAAAAAATTTGCGGTATATTGGTAAATAATAAATTGCAAGGTGAAGAATTTTCTTATTCAATATGTGGAATAGGACTAAACGTAAATCAAACAACTTTTAGTTTGGCTCCCAATCCTACTTCCATTAAAATTGAATTAGGAGAAGATTTTGATTTACTGAATGTAATATACGAACTTCTTGATTATATTTTTTATAGGTATAATCGGTTAAAGATAGATACAGATATAGACTACAAAAAAGAATATTTATCAAGACTTCTAAATTTTAATATTTGGGCAAAATATCTTTACGAAGATAAATCGGTTGAAGCAAAAATAGTTGATGTAAATGAATATGGTTATCTTAAATTGTTAAAAAGGGATAAAACTATTATAGAAGCCGAGCTAAAAAAGCTAAAATTTTCCTTTTAATTTTTCAAATTGAAGAATCAATTTCTTTAAACTAAGACAAGAAAATCTTTCAGAACTCATTATAGTTAGAAATTTCTGTTCTGATTTTATTATTTAAGACTAATATAAGCCATAAAAATAGTACTTTTTATTGAAAAATAAATATTTCATTTTAATATAGTTGAGTTACCAAATGCAAAATTATTTAATTTTTTTTTGGAAAAATTAGGTAGGGATGTTCAAAGTTAATATCTTTGCACTCTCTTTTTAAGAAAGCGATTGCTCTTTGAAATATCTTATTTGGCTGATTATTTTGATTTATTTTACAATAATTCATTAAAATAATTGGTCAATTCAGAATTTATTTATAATTTTGCAATCCCTTTTTGTTTAAATTGGGTAGATGCCGATGTAGCTCAGTTGGCCAGAGCAGCTGATTTGTAATCAGCTGGTCGGGGGTTCGAATCCCTCCATCGGCTCAAAAATAGGGAAGGTTCCAGAGTGGTTAAATGGGGCAGACTGTAAATCTGTTGGCGACGCCTTCGCTGGTTCGAATCCAGCCCTTCCCACAAATGAATGTTTATAATTCTTTTGTAGATGCTAAACATAAAATTTAAATTAAACAAGCGGAAGTAGCTCATTTGGTAGAGCGATAGCCTTCCAAGCTATAGGTGGCGGGTTCGAGCCCCGTCTTCCGCTCAAAGCTTCAAAAAGAGCGGGTTAGGCAATCTAACTCGTTCTTATTGGCATAAGTAGATTTAAGCCGTTGTAGCTCAGTGGTAGAGTACTTCCTTGGTAAGGAAGGGGTCACGAGTTCAAGTCTCGTCAATGGCTCTTTCAAAATTCAAGGTTTATATAGAAAACAAATTAAAACAATTTATTAATACGTCAATTATTATGGCAAAAGAAAAATTCGACCGTTCCAAACCACACGTAAACATTGGTACAATTGGTCACGTTGACCACGGTAAAACAACTTTAACAGCTGCTATTACAACAGTTTTAGCAGAAAAAGGTTTGTCTGAAGTTAAGTCTTTCGATTCAATCGACTCAGCTCCAGAAGAAAAAGAAAGAGGTATTACAATTAACACTGCTCACGTAGAGTATCAAACTGCATCAAGGCACTATGCTCACGTGGACTGTCCTGGTCACGCTGACTACGTTAAGAATATGGTTACTGGTGCGGCTCAAATGGACGGTGCGATTATCGTAGTTGCTTCAACTGATGGTCCTATGCCTCAAACTCGTGAACATATTCTTTTGGCTCGCCAAGTAGGTGTTCCTCGTTTAGTTGTCTTCATGAATAAAGTTGACTTAGTTGATGACCCTGAGTTATTAGACTTAGTTGAAATGGAAATCCGTGATTTATTATCTTTCTATCAATTTGATGGTGAGAATACTCCAGTAATCAGAGGTTCTGCCCTAGGTGGTTTGAATAAAGAACCAATGTGGATGGATAAAATAATGGAATTAATGGATGCAGTTGATACTTGGATCCAACTTCCGACAAGAGATGTAGATAAAGAATTTTTGATGCCAATTGAAGACGTATTTTCAATCACAGGACGTGGTACAGTTGCTACTGGTCGTATTGAAACAGGTGTAATCAATTCAAGTGACCCTGTAGATATTATCGGTATGGGCGCAGAAAAATTAAAATCTGTTGTTACAGGAGTTGAAATGTTCCGTAAAATCTTAGATAGAGGAGAAGCTGGGGATAATGTAGGTTTATTACTTAGAGGTATCGATAAAGAAGAAATTCGTCGTGGTATGGTTATTGCCAAACCTGGTTCAGTAAAACCTCATAAGAAATTTAAAGCTTCTGTTGTTATATTAAAGAAAGAAGAAGGTGGCCGTCATACTCCATTCCATAACAAATATCGTCCTCAATTCTATTTTAGAACAACTGACGTTACAGGTGAAATTTCTTTACCAGAAGGTGTAGAAATGGTTATGCCTGGGGATAACTTAGTTATCAATGTAGAACTAATTGCAGAAATTGCTTTAAACTTGAACTTAAAGTTTGCTATCCGTGAAGGTGGTAGAACAGTAGGTGCAGGTCAGGTAACAGAAATATTAGACTAAATAATATTATAGTGGAAAGTTTATTTCCACTATTTTAGGGGCATAGTTCAATGGCAGAATAGCGGTCTCCAAAACCGTTGATGGGAGTTCGAATCTCTCTGCCCCTGCTAAATAAAAATAAATATTGATGTCTAAGATAATTAATTACGTTAAAGACAGCTACGATGAACTTATGCATAAGGTATCGTGGCCAACAATGTCAGAGTTGCAAAATAGTACGATAGTAGTATTCGTTGCTTCACTTATTATAGCCCTAATAATTTTTATTATGGATATTTCATTTGGAGTACATCCAACTTTGCTTTGGAAGGGCTTACTTGGTTACTTATATAGCATGATGGGTTAATCCCCTTATTGCATATTTTATATATCTTGCTTCCCTCCGACAAATGTCAAAGAGATATATAAAGGGCAATTAAATGTTTATTTTTGATAATTATTAGATTTCAATTAATTTCAGATTATGAGTGAACAATCTAAGAAATGGTATGTTTTGAGAGCGATAGCTGGAAAGGAAAAAAAAGCTAAGGAGTATATTGATAATGAAATTTCCAGACTTGGTTTACAAGAATACGTTTCTCAAGTATTAATACCAGTTGAGAAAGTTTATTCAGTACGTAATGGGAAAAGAGTTTCTAAAGATAGAAATTTATATCCTGGTTATGTGTTGATAGAGGCGAACTTAGTTGGTGAAATTGCTCATATTGTTAAGAGTATTCCTAATGTAATAAATTTTCTTTCCGAGAAAAACGGTAATCCTGTTCCCATTCAAGAGAGCGAGGTTAAACGTATTCTTGGTCAAGTTGATGAATTATCAGGTCAAAATGAAGAATTAACAGATCCATTTATTATTGGCGAGTCTGTAAAAATTGTTGATGGGCCTTTTAGTAATTTCTCTGGTACAATTGAAGAAATTAACGATGAAAAAAAGAAATTGAAAGTTACGGTTAAAATTTTTGGTCGTAAAACTCCTGTTGAACTTTCTTTCATTCAAGTTGAAAAAGAATAATTAGAATTAAATTTTTTTAATAATCTATTAGCACAGTCACAAAATGGCAAAAGAAGTTGCAGGATTAATAAAATTACAAATTAAAGGAGCTGCCGCAAATCCATCTCCACCAGTAGGACCTGCATTAGGTGCTAAGGGTGTCAATATAATGGAGTTTTGCAAACAGTTTAACGCTCGTACTCAAGAACAAGCAGGTAAAATTGTACCTGTTATAATAACTGTTTACGCCGATAAATCTTTTGATTTTGTAATTAAAACACC
>Ga0172377_10001571_pt1 | contig 23133 bp, 22 predicted proteins | sample Pumphouse3metaG_FD_119749 | JGI IMG/M metagenome (GOLD analysis project Ga0172377, IMG submission 119749) | Leachate microbial communities from a municipal landfill in Southern Ontario, Canada - Pumphouse #3 metaG | ecosystem: Engineered > Solid waste > Landfill > Unclassified | place: Canada... | reverse complement strand
CTATTTATTATATATGTAGTGATCCTAACTACCCAGAGATAAAGTACTACTATATACCCGATGTTTTTATGGACATAGCACAGTCACTAACCCAGGTAGATCCCTCAGGTGCATATCAGTTTGTCTACTCATATCCATGTAGTGGTACCCCTGAATCTTCTATGACAATAACTTCTGGGATACCACTTGAGACACGCCCCGACTCTCTTCCTGCATTTACAGTACCCTCTTATCTTGGGTTCACTCCAGTGAGCGGAGTTGTTAGCAGCAGTGATTTAGATACAATAAACATCCATAGCAGTAAAGTATATGAGAGAGTAGCACTTCTTGAAGGAGAGTCTTCTCTCTCAGACTCAAAAAACGTAGAGAGAGCCTTCTACTACGACTACTTGGGAAGGATTATTCAGACTGTAGAGAAGAATCACTTGGGAGGTACTTCTCGCACCAGCTACAAGTACGATTTTACTGGTAATATCCTCTCTCTTTACGAGAGCCACCAAAGCAGTAGTAGTGCTAGTGCAGATACTAAATTAACAAACTACAACTACGATAGCAGGAGCCGTTTGTTATCTGAAACAACTAGCGTAAACTCGCAGGTGAGTGTTACAGTATCATATAGCTACGACAATCTAGGAAAGCTCATTGCTAAGACATATGGTAATGGGGTAAAGGAAGATTTAACTTACAACACACAAGGGTGGCTAAAGAGTAAAAATACAGCAAAAAGTGGGGCTAATATCTTCAGCATGACTCTTAGGTACTATGACCCTATTTATGCAAACTCTGTCTCTTTGTATAGTGGTAACATATCTGAAATAGAGTGGCAGCACGCGGCAGGGACAAACAACGCCTATGCCTTTTCTTATGACAAGCTGGGAAGGCTATTAAACACTACTCGCTACCTTAATGGCACTTCACAAACTTCATTTACCGAAAGAGGTATTGACTATGACAACAACGGCAATATAGAGTTACTTAAAAGATATGGCTCTAGCGCAAGTTCCCCACAAGATAACTTCATATACAATTACAACGGCAACACTCTAACCTCAATCACAGGCACAATTAACGCCTCATATAGCCACGATGGCAACGGAAACATCACAGTAGATGGAAGAAAAAACTTGCAAATAGAGTACAATCTTTTTAACTTGCCTAAAACAGTAAAACAAGGGAGTGTGAGTAAAGCTCTTTATAGCTGGCTAAGTGATGGCACCAAGGCATCTGTAGTTGAAGATACACTCTCCAACGCAGGTTACTCTTATCTTGGATCTATGGTTTACTCTATTGCCCAAGGCATCCATACATTAGAGAGCGTATCATTTTCCTCGGGGCAAATAATATATACAACAGGAACATACTCTCCATACTACCACACTACAGACCACCTAGGAAGTATAAGAGCAATAACAAACTCTACAGGAGCCATAGCAGAGCAGAACGACTACTACCCCTTTGGAAAGAGAACAAATCTAGGGCAAAACTACTCCCTACTCTCTGCAAACAGATATAAATACAACGGCAAAGAAGAGCAGACAGTAGGAAACCTACAATACCTAGACTACGGAGCAAGGTTCTACGACCCAGCAATAGCTAGATGGTTGAGTGTGGACCCAATGGCGGAGAAGTATTATAGTATTAGTCCGTATGTGTATGTGGCGAATAATCCAATAGTTTTGATTGATCCTACAGGCATGAGTGCTGACTGGTTCCAGAACGAAAAAACTGGGGATATTTATTACAACAGTAAATTAAAGAAAGGTGATGAAAGCCAGTTGGGCGAAGATTGGGCACACCTTGGTGAAAATGGAATGTTTTCCGATGGAACGCCAATGACCAATGATGTAGCCTTGTTAGCACAAAACAAAAGCCTGACTAATTTGGAGCAAAACGCTGATGGTTTAATAAGTGCTGAAGGATATATGAAAGCAAATAATGCTGAAGGCTTTATGGATAAGCAAGGTTATGATTTAGTACCTACCCAGCAAACCATTTATGAAAGTGAAAGTTCTTCTTACTTTCCAACTTCTCCTGGAAAGGGAATAACAATAATATATGGAGCAGAAACACGCATTACAGAGAAAGTTGCTTATATAAAGAGCGAAAATATGGAGATTGGAAAATATAATTTAACAGGAATGATAAGTAATACAAATGTTCTCTCGTCAGAGAAAATTTCTCGTTATCGGATAAGATACACTGATAATTATTGGAAAAAATTTACAACACGTGCTATAAATCTTTCAAAACGATTATCAGGAACACATGATTATAGAACGAAAAGAACGTATAAAAACTGGAATCAATATCCGAGAAATAATCGTTTGATTAATCAATTTAAAATAAAGTATGGAACAAAATAAAGGCTTGCCTATAATCGCTATGATATTAATAATCTTTTTATCAGGATGTTGTAATAAAAAGAGGAGCTATTTTTTATTAAAAATGAATGCTTCATTAAAAGAACAAAAAATGAATTTTGATAAAGATTACATGCGAAATGGTTTGCTAAATCATTTTCCTGACAATGTCAAAGATAATGGTCTTTTTTTGCATACATCTCCACCTAGTAGCCCTCCAAGCTTTAAGTGTAGTGCTCAATTTGGCAATATATATCTTATTTGTAAAACAGATACAACAAACACTTTTATTCCAAATAATGCTTTGTATAAAGATCAGTATCTGAATGATAGAAATATCATTATCAATCTTTCAGAACTTAAGCGTGATATTTTTCCTATATCAAAATGCAATCAGTGGTATGCAGGTAAAAAGCCTATTCCCTATTTTGAAAGTTTTAATTTTGGTTTAGGGGAAAAGGAAGAGAAAAAAATAGTAGATGGAGAAATTTATTACAACTATATTTATACTATACCGTCTGATTTGCAGGTATATGTAATCCAAGCAGAGGCGGGCAATTTTTGGAAAGAAAGCTGTAATGAAGCTCGACCAGAATCTTTAAAAGAGTGGCAAAATGGTTACTCAAGGGGCATTGCAACATCCGAAAAAGAAAATATGGTAGTTTATTGGACTATGGTATGGTAAATTTAATTTGATACAAATAACTCAAAAGCCTCTGAAAACAGGGGCTTTTGTTTTATAAGATACTTTGTATTTTTCTTTTAGCAATAAAGGCATCAATAACAGAGAAAATATGTAATCTGTCATCTTCCTCAAATTTAGAAACCTCTAAAATACGCTTTCGAGTAGTTTTATCCATTTGTACATCAACTTTCCCGGTAAGGTAATCCAGTGATACATCCAGAATATCAGCAATCTTACGGGCAATCTCAATAGACGGCAAAACCTCGTTTCGTTCGTATCTTCCCAATACATTTTTATGAATACCTAACTGGCTGGCTAAGTCTGTTTGTGATATGCCTTGCTTTTTTCTAAGCTCTACTACTGTACTTCCAAAATCCATAAAAAGAAACTTTATAAGGTTTTTAACCTTGAATTATTACGACAACGCAAAGATTGTTTATATTAACTGAAAACTGCACCAAATTACAATCGAAAAGTATACCACTTACAACCATGAATGGATTCTATCCGTTCTTAATAAATGATAAGTATGTATACAAAACAAGAAGTTATTATTAAACAGCTTTCTTGATGGTAAAAGTCAACGATAAACTAACAAGCGAAGTTTTTCCCTACTACCACACCAAAGACCACTTAGTCAGTAGAAGAGCAATAACCAACTCCACAGTAGCCATAGCAGAACTAAAGCAATCCGTTCTTGAAAATCTCAAGTCCAGATAGGACAAAGTAATATAACCTGTAAAGTTTTGTAAATTCTAAAAAGAAGAGTAATTTTGGATCAAATTGAAAACAAGGTGGGATAGAAAGTTTATGCATAAATTTTACAAAGTCTGAACAGGAAGAAGTTTATGTCTCTGACACCTCTTTGAGTAGCTCTGAAAGCTTTGATTTTTGCATTAAAGGATTCTGCTGAAGCATTAGTACTTCTATTGTTAAAGAAGTTTAAGATCTTATCATAATGAGAGTACATAGTTGCAGAAATTGTATTAAAAGATTTAAACCCAGAATCGGCAACTTTATTGAACCAGAGAGCTAGTTTAGCAATGGCTACATTTTTAGGATGTTTTTGATTATAAATACATCTAAGACTGTGCACAAGAGAGAAAGCCTGTTTAATATCGGGATACATATTGAATAATATTCGAGCTCTTTCTTTTTGACTCTCAGACCACTTATCGGGTGATTTGAATAATAGATAACGACTTCTGAAGAGTAGTTGTTTTTTAGTATCTCCATTTTCTAATAGTATAGGAACATATCTAACTTTATCTTCTTTAGCGTTTTGAATATCGTTAGTCTCTTCGTTAATAGCATCCCATCTATGAGCTATTCTTATCTCCTGAAGAGCATCAAAAGCAAGTTTCTGAACATGAAATCTATCAATAACTTGTTCTGCATTAGGGAAAGAGCGTTTTACAATCAGATTCATTGAACTGGCCATATCAAGAGTTATTTCAGAAACTCTATTTCTTAACGCTTGAGGTATTTTTCTGAGTATATCAATAATATAGTCAGAAGTAGTTCCCTCTATCATTGCTACTATTGCCCCCTTTTTACCTTTGGCATCTTTATTTGTTAATATTGTATAAAGCTCTCCATTAGATAGGCTTGTCTCATCAATGCTTAGTCTAGGACCTATATTTGAAGGGAACAAAACCCATTTGTGTGCATGCTCTTTTTGGTCCCATATTTTGTAGTCACTTAAATGATCTTTGTCCTGTTGGCCCAGTAAAGCTCCGTCTATGTGAAAGATACGCTCCAAAGAATTACAGCTAACTGGGTAGGAATCCAAGTAATTCTTTTAAAAAAGACGCGAATTCCTTAGAATAACGCGTGCCATCTGCTGTCAGGTCCCAGGTCTTGCTAACGACCTTACCTGTAGACTCTACAACCCATTTTCTTCGTCGGACATGAAGATGTAATGGCTTATCCCTTAACGGAAAATCTTGAATAACTGATTCAGGATAAAAGCCTTTTGAAATAAGTTTCCTTTTCTTAAACTCTTCTGGAATACAGTTTTTTTCATCAAGAAACAGATGTATCTCGTGAGGACGTATCTCCAAATTAACTATGGTAAAATAGTCAAGTATCTCTTCTGGCAAAATGAGGTGTAGCAAACTTAAAAGTTGATCTTTATTAGCATCCATTGTATATAATTTTTTACAAAGATATCTATTTCTAAATTATTGCTCCACCTACTTTCTCATATGATCCCTTAATACCATGCCCGACATACAAAAAAAGGATGACTTAAAAGCCATCCTAATTTTTTGACATTGAAAAAAATTTATATAAAAACTTTTTCAGTTGTTTGTTACTAAGCTAAACTGACATTTACTGCATTTAACCCTCTTCTTCCTTGTTCCAGATCAAATGTTACTTCGTCGTTGTCTTTAATTCTTGATTTTAGACCTGAAGAATGTACAAAATAGTCTGTTCCGGTCTCTTCGTCTTTAATAAAACCAAATCCTTTAGTTTCATCAAAGAATTTTACTGTTCCTTTGTTCATGTTATTAATTTGTGTCCTGCAAATGTATGGAATAATTATCAATAAACAATATTTTATTTGTAATTTATTTGTAATTTATTTATTACTTAACCTAAATAACTTATAAAACATTGCTAACTAGCCATTTATTTAAGAAGAGTTATTTTAGAGTTTGAGTAAGCTGGTAAACTAGATACCTCTTCCATAAGAGTTTGAATAGTCTCTTTCACACTCATAATTCTCTCTGCTTTAAATGCATTACTTCCAGCAAAAGCATAGCCTTTATTAAAATTCCCTTTAAAAGCATTGTAGAGTGCAACCATTATACAGTATGGGCTCTTGCTGTAATCGCAAGTTTTGATACAATGAAATGGACATTTTTTAGGTTTCTCTAATCCACTACTTACTCTCTCTAGAAACTTAGATAGAATAGCACGGCCTGGGAGACCTACTGGGCTTTTAATTATAGTAATATCAGACTCTTGTGCATTTAAATAGCTCTGCTTAAATTTTAAAGAAGCGTCACACTCATCTGTTGTCACAAAACGAGTTCCCAGTTGAACTGCAGATGCTCCCAAGTCTAACATTTTTTTAGCATCGGCTCCATTATAGATACCACCACCAGCTATTACAGGAATCTTCCTTCCAACCTTCTCTTCTAATGATTTCAAATTCATTAATAGATCTGGGAGAAGTTCCTCTAAAGAGTAGTGATTATCCGATATTTGAACCTCTTTATATCCTAAGTGTCCTCCTGCCTTTGGCCCTTCAAGCACAATTGCATCTGGTATATAATTATAGTTCTTTATCCATTTTTCACATATAATAAGAGCAGCTCTAGTAGAAGAGACAATAGGAACTAGCTTTGTAATACTCTCTTTGGTAAGAAATGAAGGTAAGTCTAATGGAAGTCCTGCTCCAGCAAATATCACATCTGCTTTAGAAGCAATAGATGTTTGCACCATATCTTTAAAGTTAGAGAGAGCTACCATTATATTCACACCAATAACTCCTTTTGCTTTTTCTTTAGCCTTTCTAAGCTCTTCTTTTAATCCAAATATAGATGCCTCTAAATAGTCTGAGGAGTGCTTCTTATACAACAACCCTAAGCCTGCACACGAAATCACACCTACTCCACCTTCGTTTGCAACTGCAGACGCAAGGCCCGAAAGAGAGATACCTACTCCCATACCACCTTGCACAATTGGAACCGATAATTTTAGGTTCCCTATTGAAAATTCACTCATTGTTTTTTTTGCAAGGTAATTATAATTTCACCATTAACTAATTACTTACATAAAAATATAAAAACAAGTACTTAACAGACTGTATCCCTGATAGTTATAAAATAGGAATTATTATACTCTTAACTAAAATTAATGTAACTACACAGAGACTTTATAAATCTTCAGGAATAACTACTGAATTGTAATTTAATGAAAAGAAAAACCGGCTCCCTTTATCTAAATCTGATTTTACCAATATCTTTCCTCCCATTAAACTAACATAATGCTTTACAATTGAGAGTCCTAAACCAGAGCCTTCATAGGAGCGATTCATAGATTGCTCTGCCTGAACAAATTGCTTAAAGATAACAGATTGTCTCATTAAATATAGAATAAGTTAATAGAGCTCCAGTTAAAATCATAGCAAATGGCACTAGATCAAAACCTGGGACAAAATTAAACCCAGTAATGTAAAAAAGGCTAGCTACCCAAGGAAATAAAGATGCAATTAGAACAAGTTTAGCTTTAAATTTAACTTTCTCTTTTACCATAAACTTTATTAAGTAAATAGAAGCCAGAACAAATAAAAAGTAACTATATGCTACATTGCCAATCCAAAAACCAACACCATGATAATACTCCATAAGGTTAGTCTTTGGCGAAATTTCAGAGTAACCGTTCCATATTAAATGGTGATATTCATTAGTAAGAGTGAGAATATAAACAGTTACCGGAACTATTGAAAAAAGCAGAATGGGTTTTTTTCTCAGAAGCTTATCATTGCCAACAAACCTTAAAACAAATAAAAGATAAAACAATGGAGTTGTAAGACCTCCTAAATAACCTATTTTCGCCCATAATACCTTTAATTCTACAGTTAAAGCGGCAGTCTCAAAAATTATTGTAAAGGCATACAAGCCAGATAAGCAACAAAAAAAGAGATAAAACTTGAGGCTAATACTAAGAGAGAGAAAACTGTATAGTTATAATTACCCATGTCACAAAAATAACCAAAAATAGCCATATGCAATAGAAATAGCTCGCTATTATTATCAAAAAAAAAAAATTTTTAGCTATAATAAATACAAATATTGCTATATTTAAAGGGCCAATACTAAAACAATTAGCTATGAAAAACATTTCTCTACTCTTTCTAGCATTACTCTTTAGCACTATAATATCTGCTCAAGAACTTGATAGTCAAAAACATCTAACCACTTCTAGGCTTTCAAGTGTAATCAGTAGATTAGACATCTCTCCTGAAAATGATTCATATAGATACTCCCCTAAAATGAATCTTATAAAGATAAATCTAACTGGAATTCCAATAAGGAATTACTCTGGTCAGTACGAAAGAGTCTTAAACAAAGTAATCTCTGTAGGGCTCTCTTATAGGAATATGCCAGAAGGGAACCTCCCTTTTAAAAAACAGATTCTTAACTCTATAGATGATAACGATACAGAATCTAAACATATTGTAAATAATTTTAGATTATCTAATTATGCAATTACTCCTGAAATTCGCTTTTATTTTGGCAAAAAAGGTTATGGACAAGGGTTTTATATCGCTCCTTTTTACCGAAATGCTGGTTATGAAGGCAGTAATTTTGATGTTGAATACACAGATGATAATAATAATAATCAAATAATCTCACTCTCTGGTGACATAAAGTCTAACACATTCGGAATTTTATTTGGAGCCCAATGGTCTCTAGGCAAGTACCTAGTACTAGATTGGTGGATTTTAGGCCCCCACATAGGTGGAGCAAAAGGCAGTCTCATAGGCAATTCAAGCAGAGCTCTCTCTGAGGCAGATCAAGCAGATATTAAACAAATTCTAGATGACTTTGATATCCCACTCGTTAATAAAGAGGTAATAGTAAATACCAACAGTGCAGAGATGAACCTAGATGGGATATTTGGGGGTTTAAGAGCTGGTATAACGTTTGGCATTAAATTTTAACATTAAAACTATAATTATGAGTATGATTCCAAGTTCGGTAGAAGAGATGATAGCAGTGGGTCTGCTACCCTATCCTGTTAAATCAATAGAAGCACACGGAGGTGGGCTAATAAACAACACTTTTAAAATAATAACTAAAAATCCAGAAGACCCTAATTTCCTTCTCCAGAAAATTAATAGGTGGGTCTTTAAAGATATAGATGCTCTTCAACAAAACATTAGACTAATTACAGATCACATTAGAAAAAAACTAGAAGAAGAGGGTGCAACCAACATACAGAAGAGAGTTTTAAGCCCAGCATCTATTTTAAGCAATGGTTCTACAAAATCTTATTACTGGGATAGCAACAATGACTACTGGAGAATGTACATCTACATAGAAGATAGCGTAACTCATGAGAGAGTACTAGATGCTAAAATGGCTCAAACTGCAGGAAAAGCTCTAGCTACATTTCACAGACAACTCCTAGATTTTAAATCTGAAAAGTTTCAAGAGTTACTTCCAGATTTTCATAATGCCCCAAAAAGAGTTGCCAACCTTAAAAAAAGAGTAGATGAAGACATTGCTGGAAGGCTTAAAAATGTAAAAGATGAGGTTGAATTTTTATTAAGTAGAGAAGAGACCTATTCCAAGGTTGCAAATATGGGAGATAAAAATATTTTACCACAAAGAATAATACACCAAGACCCTAAACTCAACAACCTCCTTTTTGACAAAAAAGGGAACGTTATGTGCGTAATTGATTTAGATACAGTAATGCATGGCTATTTATGCTACGACGTTGGCGATGCAATTCGTTACTGCGCCAATACAGGGAAAGAAGACGACAAAAACATTGAAAATGTCTCTGTAGATATGAAAATATTTAAAAACTATATGGATGGATATGCCTCAGTAGCAAAAGATTTTATCACTTGGGCAGAGATGGAAAGTCTTGCATTCGGGCCACGGCTGCTCACATATGAGCAATCTGTACGCTTTTTAGCAGACTACCTCTACGGCGATAAATACTATAAATACAAAACACTTTATCCAGAACATAACCTTGTAAGAGCTAGGGCTCAAATTAAACTACTTAAGAGTATGGAAGAGAATTACCAAGAGATGGCTGCATACGTAAGGAGCTTAGGGAACTGGAAACCATTTAGTTAAATGAAACAAAACAGAGAAGAGAACTCTACAGTTATATATTCTGGTTCAGACTGGCAAGCCAACATGGTAAAAAGCCTTCTTGAAGCAGCAGATATAAAGGCCTTTATTAAAGATGGTCATATGGGAACAATAGCTCCATTTCACTTTATGGGTAGCAACACAGGCGCTGTTAAGGTATTAATATTAGAAAAAGATATAAACAGAGCTAAAGAGATAATTGAAAAATACGAGCAAAATAGATCTGATAATTAAGAGTTCAACTTAAATAATCTATCTTTGTTTTAAAACTTATGTATATGAAACATAACAAAGAAGAGCGCAGGCCTATAAGGAACTTCGAAAATCTTACCGACTCTGCTAAGGAGTATCTAGATATGCGCATAGACTCTTTTAAACTAAGAGTAGTAGAGAGTTTATCAAAACTTTTCTCTAAGATTTTATATGTGCTAATACTAATAATTATATTAGCTATAGCAGTGGCTTTTACAGCTTCGGCACTAAGCATTTATATAGGGAGGTTACTAAATTCGGAAGCACTAGGCTCTATCATTACAGCAGGGGGGTTCATTCTATTAGCAACAATAGTTATTCTTAAAAGAAAAACACTTTTTACAGACTCTATGGTTAAAATGTTTATCCCTCTCTTTTTTGAAAACGAAAACACAACAAAAAGAGAGAATAAGGAGGAGCAGGTATGAAGAACAAAAACAACTACTTGCATATAAAAAGCATGTCTCAGCTCAAGAGTGAAAGAGCCAGACTAGATAGTAACATTACTATGAAAGAGACCCTATTTAACTTTCAATACTTAAACTTCAAAGAGAGTTTAAGTATAGGGAACTTAATATCTTCTTTTATTTCAAACATTGCTACTATAATACCCATAATCACAAGAGCAACAAATTTATGCAGAGATTTATGCAGTTCTATTATATCTCAATTTAGGGGAGAAAAGAAAGAGCAAAATTGCTCTCAAGAGAGTGGCACTCAACGTGAGATGGAAGCTCAAGAAACAGAAGAGTCCTAAAAGCAAAAACTATAAAACGCAAACACTATTCTCAACTATCATTATTAAACAAACAATCTAACAACATTCATGAAGTACATACAAATTATGATAATTGCTACATCCATTACGCTTTTTGGAAATTCATGCAGCACCCAAACTAAAAGTGTTCAGGAAGATAATTTTAAATATTTAGCAGATGAATTTGCAGACATAAAAGTAATTCGCTACAAAATTCCAGGTTGGGAGAACCTTTCGCTAGCTCAAAAAGAGTATATATACCATTTAAGTGAAGCTGCTAAAGTGGGCAGAGATATTTTCTGGCAACAAAATTTTAAACATGGATTAAAAATTAGAAAAGTTCTTGAAAATATTTTTGACAATTACAATGGAGATAAAGAGGGTAAAGAGTATGCTAAGTTTGTTGTATATGCAAAAAGAGTTTTTTTTAGCAACGGTATTCATCACCACTATGCCGAAGATAAATTTACACCAGAGTGCAGTAAAGAGTACTTTTCTAACTTAATGAAAGAGAGTGGGCAATCAAATCTTGTAGAAGAGATAATCCCAATTATATTTGACTCCACCCTCTACCCTCAAAGAAAGAATATCTCAGGAGAGGGAGACCTTCTTCTGGGCAGCTCCGTTAATTTTTATGAAGGAGTTTCTAGAGACGAAGCTGAAAAATTTTACGCCAAAATGGAAGACTCTAATGATTCCCAACCAATTTCATATGGCTTAAATTCAAAACTAGTTAAAAAGAGTGGCAAAATTTATGAAGAGGTCTATAAACTTGGCGGGTTGTACGGCCCTGCTATTGAGCAGATAATTTATAATTTAGAAAAGGCGCTTAAGAGTGTCCAGAATGAGAGACAGAAAGAGTATATTGCTCTTTTGATAGACTACTATAAAACAGGAGATTTAGAAACATGGGACAAATATAATGTAGCATGGGTAGAAGATACTGAAAGTCAAGTAGACTTTATAAATGGTTTTGTTGAGACCTATAACGACCCATTAGGAATGAAAGCAACATGGGAAGCTGTTGTAAATTTCAAAGATGTAGAAGCTTCAAAAAGGACAGAGATAATAAGTAAAAACGCACAGTGGTTTGAAGATAACTCACCGGTAGATAATAAGTTCAAGAAAAAAGAGGTTAAAGGAGTCTCTGCAAAAGTAATTACTGTAGCTCAACTTGGAGGAGATTGCCACCCAACCTCTCCTCTTGGAATTAACCTCCCAAATGCAGATTGGATACGAAAAGAACATGGTTCTAAATCTGTTACAATTGGGAATATTAGCGAAGCATACAATAAAGCGGCTCAAGAGTCTCCAAAAAATATTACTACAGAATTTTCTTGGGATAAAGAAGAAATTGCTTTAATAAAGGAGTATGGATCACTTACCAACAATATTCATACAGACCTTCACGAATGTCTTGGGCACGGTTCTGGGCAACTAGAAGAGGGTATATCTCCTAATGCATTAAAAGAGTTTAGCTCTCCTTTAGAAGAGGCTCGTGCAGACATATTTGCTCTCTACTATATGGCAGATCCTAAATTAGTTGAACTTAATATTTTACCTAACCAAGAAGCATATAAAGCAGCATACCTCTCATATATTCGCAATGGAATTTTCACTCAATTTGTAAGAATCGATTTAGGCAAAACAGTTACCCAAGCACATATGCAAGGGAGAAAAATGATTGCAGAGTGGTGCTACCATCATGGTAAAGAAAATAATGTTATTGAAAAAAGAGAAAGAGATGGAAAAACCTACTTTGTAATAAACGATTATCAAAAGCTTAGAGGGCTATTTGCATCTCTTCTAAAAGAACTTCAAAGAATAAAGTCTGAGGGAGATTACCAATCAGGTAAAAAATTAATTGAACAATATGCTGTAAACATAGATCCTAAACTCCATAAAGAACTCAAAGAGAGATATGCATCTCTAGAATTAAAACCTTATGGAGGATTTATAAACCCTAATATTATTCCTGTAAAAAAAGAGGGTAAAATAATTGACTATAAAGTTGAATACCCTACAGATTTTCTTAAGCAGATGCTTGAGTATGGCAAGAACTACTCAACACTATAATCTAATTTGTTTCTGGGTCTTCGTCATCTAAATGATGGCGAGCCCATAAATATTTATTGGTTTCTCTTACAAGAACTTTAGAAAGAAGCAATAGTGCAATTAAGTTAGGAATTGCCATAAGAGCATTCATACTATCTGCTATACTCCATACTAGAGAAAGATTGAGAACAGCACCAGCAAAAACAGCAAATATCCATACAATTCTATAATAGATAATAATTTTTTTACCCCCTAGGTACTCAACTGCCTTCTCTCCATAATAAGACCAGCCCAGAATGGTAGAGAAAGCAAAGGTTATTATTCCCACAGAGAGAACCAAAGACCCTATATAAGGAATTTTATCAAAGGCAGCCTTTGTAAGTGCAGCTCCCTGTGTATGGTCTATATCTGGGTGTGCAATAATTGAACTCACAAGTACTAAACCAGTTAGTGCACAAACAATAACTGTATCCCAAAAAGTACCCGAAGATGAAACCAAGGCTTGCCTAACAGGGTTTCTAGTTTGAGCAGCAGCTGCAATAATTGGTGCCGAGCCTAAACCAGATTCATTTGAAAAGAGCCCACGAGCTATACCAAAGCGAGCAGCCATCATAACAGTTGTGCCAATAAAACCACCCCCAGCAGCTCTAGCCGAAAATGCAGAGCTAAATATTAAATTAATTGCCTCTTTTAAATAAGGAGCATTAACATAAAGTATAACCAAACAGCCCAACACATAAAACAGAGCCATAAATGGAACCAAAGTACCACATACTTTTGCAATGCCTTTAACTCCAAAGAGTATAACCAATGCAGTTGCAATACTAACTACAATACCTGTAGTAATAGGAGGAATAGAATAAGTTTCATTTAATAATAGTGCAATAGAGTTTGCTTGAACTGTATTGCCAATACCAAATGCAGCAATTGCAGTAAAAACACAAAAGAGTATAGCCAACCATTTCATTTTTAGCCCTTTTTCTAAAGCATACATAGGCCCACCAATCATGGTTCCATCTTTAGTTTTCACTCTATACTTCACTGCAAGTAAGCCCTCTGAATATTTTGTAGCAATACCAAAGAAACCTGTAATCCAACACCAGAATACTGCTCCAGGCCCTCCTAAAGCAACAGCAGTTGCTACCCCAACAATATTGCCTGTACCTATTGTAGCTGCTAAAGAGGTAGCTAAGGCGCCATACTGGCTGACATCTCCACTTCCAGACTTATCTTTAACTACAGACAACCTTATTGCTGTGAAAATTTTTCTTTGAGGGAATTTTAAAATTACTGTTAAATATAAATGAGTTCCAAGAAGCAATGCAATCATTGGCCAACCCCACAAAAGGGAACTCACTTGCTCTACTATAGCAGAGAAGTTCTCCATAATTAAAGTTTTTGTTAAGTATCTTTGCAAAGATAAAAAATTGAGTGAACTTAACAATACAACAAAATTGAAAAAAAACTTATTTATAGCACTAGCAACACTCTTTGTAGCTTTAGGTACAGTTGGTATATTTATACCACTTCTCCCAACAACTCCCTTTTTACTATTGGCAGTCTACTTTTATATGAACTCTTCTAAAAAAAGACTTAAATGGCTTCTTTCCAATAAACTATTAGGCCCATACATAAAATCATACTTCTCTAAAGAAGGAATCCCTGTAAATTTAAAAATAAGAACACTACTTATTTTATGGGCAACTATGATCTCTACAATGATATTTGCAACAGATAAAATAGCAGTTAGAATTCTTCTTACTACTATTGCAATTGGAGTTACAATACATATTGCAGTAAAAAAGACAAAAAAACAGTAGCAAAAGAAATTTGCACTAAAAAGAGGGAGTAAAGTAACTTTACCCCCTCTAATGCTCATGCATTATCAATAAACTATATTTGCCGTTAAAACCACCTAACCTAAAACAACACCTCCAGCTTATCTAACCATTGAGCATTTTATAATAACTCCTTAACTGCCGCTATTGCCTTATTATAATCTGGCTCTTCAACAATATCTTTTGTTATCTCTACATATCTAACTACACCAGATTTATCTACAATCACCACACCTCTTGCTAGAAGCAGATTCTCTTTAACTAAAAAACCATATTCCAGACCAAACCTAGAGTACTTAAAATCAGATAAAGTGTGAATATTATCTATCCCTTCTGCTGCACAAAAACGGCCTAGTGCAAAAGGAAGGTCTTTAGAAATTGTTATTATAGCCACATCTTTAGATAGCTCAGTTGCTTTTTTATTAAAAGTACGAGTCTGGCTTGCACAAACTGGAGTATCTATAGATGGAAATATACTAATAATTACAACTTTATTATTTAATGAAGAGAGCTTCACATCTTGAAAAGAGTTGTCAGATGCAACTATTTCAGGCGCTTTATCTCCTACTTTTATAGGATTTCCCACTAATGTTGCTGGGGCCCCTTTTATTGCAAATATATTTTTTCTTTCTACTGACATTAAGTTTGTCAATTCTTGTTGATTTATTGGTGTTTGCATACTGTTTTTTTAATAAAATTAATTAATTGTTCCCTTCTAATAACAACAAGATTTAATGAAAATTGTTTACTTTTGAACAAATTACCATTAATATGACTAAAAACAATCTAAAGCAATTAGTTTTACTAATACTACTATTTGTTACAATAGCTGCTACCTCTCCATCATGCACAAAAGAAGATAACCCAAACAATAACGACCCCATTAGTAGCGTCAAAAAATATACATTTAACATAATGACAGATATCTACTATTGGTATAAAGATGTTCCTCGCAATATAAATTCAGCATCTATTAAAACAGTAGAGGCATATTTTGACACACTCCTAGTTGATATAGATAGATGGTCTTGGATGATGACTGGCCAGCAATACCTAAACTCCGAATCTGGAATAGTGGAGTCTTATGGCATTAGTATAGGACAACCAATAGATTATTACGAAGATTATAGCGTAAGAGTGAGATATGTTTTTCCCAACTCTCCTATGTCTGAAAACAATGTTAAAAGAGGATATGAACTAACTCATATTAACGATACTCCCGTAAAAACATTAGTTGAAAACAGCACATTTAATACTGTTTATGCTAAAAAAAACAACTCATTTACTTTTAAAGACAATAAAGGTAAGAGCTATTCTTTTTCTGCTTCTAAAAAAGTTCTAAATACACGATCTTCATTAAAGACTAACATCTATGGAGAAGAGGAGTTTCCAGGTCTTCCTCACAAAGTAGGATATTTCCACTACTTAACTTTCAAAGCTGGAATGTTAGACGATATTCATAACGCTATGAAATTTTTCAAAAACTCCCAGATAAAGGAGTTAATTTTAGATTTAAGGTACAACGGAGGAGGAGATGGCCAAGCATCTTCTCTACTTGCCAATTATATAGCTCCCGCATCTGCACAAAATAAAATTCTTGCAAAAAAAGAGCATAACGACAGATATAGATCTTGGGATTCAGAAGAGACTACAAAAACTGTAATTGAACGCATAGATGGAGCTCTAGATTTAGATAGACTGTTTATTCTTACCACAAAGGGCAGTGCTTCGGCAAGTGAGGTTATCTTAAATGGCCTAGACCCGCTTATGCACGTTGTCCAGGTTGGATCTACCACTTACGGAAAACCAAATGGAATGTATGTTCTTCCTTTCCCAGAAGGAAATTATGAAACTCCACAATATGTCTTTCTACCAATCTGTTTTTTTAGCGTAAATAGTGAAGGGTATGGACATTATCTAGATGGAATATTACCAGACCACTACAGACCAGACGATCTTTATCATGATTTTGGAATAGAAGACGACTGGATTAAATCTATAATGCATTACATAATAGAAGGCTCCTTCCCTCCACTCCCTCCGAAACCCGCTGCAACGTTTACATCACTACCTAAAAATAAAATTACTCTGCCAGAAGAGAGAAAAGGATATGGAATATATAAAACCAAGCTCAAAAGAGATTAAAATCCATTCAAATCTAAATAGAGAGTTGGCAAAAGAAGCAGAAATCCCACAATAATCAAAAGTATAATAAAAGGAAAAATTAACTTAAACCATTTAGCATAAGGGACTCTTGCTATTGCAAGTACAGCTATAAGTATGCCCGATGTAGGAGTTATCATATTTGTAAATCCATCTCCAAACTGAAAAGCCAACACAGTAGCTTGCCTTGAAACACCTATAAGATCTGAAAAAGGTGCCATAATTGGCATTGTAATAGCAGCCTTAGCACTTGCAGAAGGGATTACAACGTTTATAAAAGTCTGTATCGCATACATTATGCCCAGAGAAGTTTCTCTACCAGCACTATCCATAGCTGTAGACATTTTAAATAGTAGAGTATCTACAACATGGGCATCTTCTAAAATCACAATTATGCCAGCAGCTAATCCAACAACTAGAGCAGCAGAAAGAATATCTTTAGCTCCTTCTGTAAGCTTCTCAACTATCTCATTAGCACTATAACTTGCTGCTATACCACTTAAAATTCCTAGTGCTAGAAAGAGAGCCGAAATCTCTCCTATATACCAACCATACCCCATAACACCCACAACCAAAAAAACAATTGTAAAAAAGAGTAGGTTTAAAACAAAAAAATGGACAGACTTACGCAAAGCTCTGTAACCAGTAAATACAAAAAGAGCTGTTAGCCCTGGAATTAAAAAAGGAATATCTAAAACTGTACCCCCTATCTTAATAGTAGTATGGTAATAAAAAAAGGAAAAAAGAGTGAGAGCAACTATAGTTATTATATAAGAGACCCAAGCAGATTTTGGAGTATGATACTCAATAGGCTCTTCGCTTTGAATTTCTGTCTTCTTTCTCCAATACTCATCTTCATTGTAAAGCATAGACTTCTTTGGGTTTTTATGAACCCTATTTGCATACCAAAGTACTACAGATATAGTAATTACATTTAATACCAACCAACATATTAGACGATACTCTATTCCTGAAAACATTGGAAGGCCAGCAATATCTTGAGCAATACCAATTGTAAATGGATTTAAGATAGCTCCAGCAAAACCTACATGTGCTGCCACATATACCATAGCTAAACCAGTAATTGAGTCGTACCCCATAGAGACAGCTAGAGGTATAATAATTATTGTAAAAGCAATTGTCTCTTCACTCATACCAAACACAGCTCCAAAAACACTAAACATGAGCATTATCAATACAATTATTATATTGTTAACCCCAATTTTATTAAGTAGTTTATTTTTTTCAAGACCTTTTGTAAACTTTAAGAAAGAGTAGATCCCAGCATCTATTGCCTTACATGAATTTACCACCCAAAATGCAGCACCAATAACTAAAATAAATACAATAATACCAGCCTGCCTAGTAAAACCTTTATAAAATGCAGTAAGCACCTGCCAACTTTGAGGAGAACTCTGTTTATAACTAAACTCCAAAGTCTCTTTGTTATACTCTCCCCCGGGAACAATAAAAGTCACTATGGCACTTATTATAATTAGCGCAAATATTATTACAAAAGTATGAGGAATTTTAAACTTCTTAACCGATGTCATATTTATCAATTTTACTCGCAAAAATCGGTAAAAAATAGAGATAAACCACTATATATAATAAAATAAATATTCTTAACTTTGGTAATTAGCAATAAAGTAAATTATGAATAGATATTTTAACCTTTTTATAGTTGTAGCTTGTATGCTCTCAACAATAAGAGTATCTGCACAAGATTCCGTTGTAACAAGAGTAATTGATATTGCATCTATAGAGAACCTCACAATGAACCATTTAGATGTGCTTACTAACCGCATAGGAGGCAGGCTTGTTGGATCTGACGCCTATGAAAATGCCACCTACTGGGCCGCATCTCTTTTTGAAAAATGGGGGCTAGAAACTCAAGTTATTGAAGTTGGTCAACTACCTGTTGGCTTTAACAGAGGGCCTTGGTTTGGTAAAATGCTTAGTGAAGAAGGTATGCACCTTCACTTTGCGACACCCTCCTACACATCTGGTACTAAAGGAGTACAAAGAGGTCACGTAGTTATGGAGCCAAAAACAAGAGCTCATTTTGAAAGAATGAAGGGTAAACTAAAAGGAGCCTGGGTACTAATTACAGGAGAGAGTGAAGGGTGGCCCATAGACTATTCAGATTATGCCGATACTGTAAGATCAATTATTATAAAAGAGAATGAGAAAATAGCTGCTTATAACGATTCAATAACCAAAATTAATAGAGCCAACCCAACTAAAGAGCCAATTAAGCTGAAAGAGTATAGAGATGCACCTGCTCTCTTTTATAAAGAGATGAGAGAGGCAGGTATTCTAGGAATAATTCAATCTTCTCCAGTTCCAATTAGAGCTCTATATGATAGGAACAATATTGATTATATGGATTTTGACAACCTTCCAACTTGCCCAGATATTAAACTAAACCAACACCAATACAAAATAATTGAACAGAAGGTTAGAGAGAGACACTATTTCCAACTAGAGTTTGATATTCGCAATCACTTTAAGCCAGGCCCTGTAAAGTACCACAATGTTATTGGCATTATAAGGGGTAGTGAGTTACCAGATGAGTATGTAATGAGCGGTGGGCATCTAGATGCTTTCGATGTAGCTACAGGAGGTGTAGATTGTGGGACAGGAGTAGCTCCCAATTTAGAGGCAGCAAGAATTCTTAGCTTGGCAGGTGCTAAGCCCAAAAGATCTATAGCCTTCTGTTTATGGGCTGGCGAAGAGTTTGGCCTTTGGGGCTCTCAACACTGGGTAGAGAACAATAGAGATAAACTGGAAAAAATATCAAACTATTTTAACCGCGATGGTGGCCCAACAGTTGCCAACTCACTCACGGTTCCACCTGCTATGTACAATAGCTTTAAGGCTGCAACAGAAGTCTTAAACCAAATTAACCCCGATTTCCCTTTTACATTAAAAGTAAGAACAACAGAGCCTAAACCCAAACCTAGAATAGCTGGAGGTTCAGACCATGCACATTTTGCCATAAATGGAGTTCCTACAATTAGCTTTGGTACGGGAGACCCAAAGGGGTATGACTTTAACTATAGAGAAATATGGCACACAGAACGTGACACATATAATATGAGTATCCCAGAATATATGGAGCACTCTGCTGTAGTAACAGCAATTGTTGTATACAATCTAGCTAATCAAGAGAATTTGCTCTCTAGAGAGGGCCTCTACAAAAAGCCAACAAAAAAAGAGAGAGAAAGCTCAAAAAACGGCAATAATAGAGGGAGTCTACTATAAAAGAGTATTAACTAAAAACTCTTTAAATAATCTCAATATCTTCTGTAGCAATCCAACCTTGTCTGCCGTCTGTTAATTCAATTCGTTTCCAACCTCCCAACTCCTCAATAATTTCTAACTTAGCACCTTCATGTAAAATAAAAAGAGTAGCCCCCGAATTGTCTGGAGAGTTTCTAATAGTAGCTACAGCATTCATAACTATAGCACTATCTTCTCTATGAAAAGCACTCCTTTGGTTCCAAGCAAAAATAGTAGAAACAATTACAAACAAGAGAGAGAGCATAGAGAGAAAGAAAGAGACTTTTCTAACACGAGCAGATGGCCCGTAACGAAAATTGAGTAAAAGAAGAGCAACTAATATTGAAAAAACAATAGAGATAATAGTCCAATAATCTGAAGAGAGTAAATAATTAAAATCTCTTATCCAAGTAACTAAAATAAACTCTGGCACCTCATCAATCTTATCTACAGTAAACTGTTTTGCATAGTTAAGATTCACTCTAATATCATTCCCAGAAGGATTTAACTTAAGAGCTCTCTGGTAGTAGAGAATTGATCGTCCATAATTTTGAGTTTTAAAATAACTATTTGCAATATTATAATAGAGAGGCCAAGAGATATACCCTTGCTTTTCAAGTAGTAGATACTCATCAAGAGCTCCACTATAATTGCCTTGAGCATAAAGTGAATTAGCACTACTCCACCTCTCTTTTTCGCCTCTTACTTCCACATTATCTTGACCCATTAAAACAGTGGGCGAAAAGAGTAAAAAGAGACCTATCGTAAAAACAACTATCTGTTTATTAATTTTACTGCACATAACTTATTAACTTTTGATAATGCTATTCTAAATAACCTTACAACTCCATTGAAGAGATTAAATCCAATGCTTTTGAATAATTTTTATCCATATTATCTCCTCCCAAATCGGGAGCATATCTTGCATACTCACACTGCTCAATGAGAGATAGTAACTGAGCAATATTCTCTTCTTTAACTCCTCTAGAAATAAGCAACTCCTCTATTTTATCTCTAGAGAGATCTGAAAGTGAAAGATTAAGTTTGTCTGAAATATACCCCAATACAGCTCTATGCAACTCCTCATAAAAGGCCGAATATAACCCCTCTTTTAAGAGTTGTCCTGCGCTCTTAAGACGAACTCTTGCAATTTTATTAGCCTTCCTACTTCTAACCCCTGCAACATCTCTGTTTCTTTGAACTCTCTTAGAGAGGAATTTCTCTAAAAGCAAATAGAAAACGAAGATAAGCGCTAAAATAACAAAGTAGATTTGAGAGCCAAACAAGAAAACATTACCTCTTTTAAACAAAGGACGCCCAGAATGAATATATCTAATATCGTCTGCTATACTTCTTACAGCTTGCTGGTTTACCCCCAATGGCAAACCACTAGAAGAGCTATTAACTCCCGTAGCATCACCCACTTTAATTTTAAACTCATTAGTAGAGAGTGTTACATACTCCTTTTTAGCAATATCGTAGTAAGTAAAGAGAACAGGTAAAATAGAATACTCTCCTGGAGCTCTTGCAATTAAAGGATACTCAAATTTTTTACTGCCAGAAGCACCCCCAGCACCCTTATTAGAACTATCTGTTATTTTAGTGTCGTAAAGTTCAAATGAAGCTGGAATTTCTGGTTTAGGAGCCTCTATCAAATTTATATTTCCCGCACCATGTATATCAATTATAAGAGAAAGAGCCTCATTTGCATTTACACTATCTTTAGAGAGCTTTCCACTCATCTTAAAAGTCCCAACTGCCCCATTAAAAGAGGAGGGCGCTCCAGAGGGAAGTGGGTCTACCTTAACAGTTACTGGAGAAGAATAGACACGCTTACGTAAAGTTTGATATGAGTCAAAAAAATCGTCAAATATACTGCGCGAAGCCGAATTATTAGCCCGAATCTGAACCTGACACACCAACTCGGCAGCATCTATAGTAATAGAACCACTTTGCTGCGGAAGTAGAAGATATTTTTTAAGAAGGGCCGAATTATAAATTTGCCCGTTAACATTTTCTCTTATAAAATCAATATTTTGAGGAGTCTCAATCTCTTGGCTCCAAAAACCATTAAAAGAGGGAAATCTTACATCTTCAAAACCTGCTACAGGCACTCTGGTATATAACTTTATGGTTGCAATAAAGTGCTCTCCTGTAACTACCCTTCCTTTGCTTATAGATATTTTCATAAAAATATCTTGATTAGTTACTGTAGCACTACCCTTTTCATTTGACTCTTTTGATTTATCACTATCTGTTTTAACCACCTCTATATTCACTACAGAAGAGGAGTAGTTCTTACCATCAATTACCACAGATGCCGAGGGAATTTTGTACTTACCCTCTTTGTTGGCTTGAAGTATATAGGTGTAACTTACCTGAAAACTTTCTGTTCTCTTCCCATTTATAATTTTTGTACTACTCATTGTAGAAGAGGTAGGACCGGCCAATACATCTAGGCCAGTAATTGAAGGAGGGTTAAAAGAAGATGGCTCTCCATTCGAGGTAAATACCAAACGAAAAGTCTCTCCAACCTCTACAACCCGTGGTGCCTGAGCAGTGAAGGTTGTTTGGGCAACTGCAACAGAGGCAACTGCAAAAAAGAGAGTAAAAAGAACAACTCTCTTAAAATGGACTTTTTTTGCAAAACGCTCTATATATCTCATATCCTCTAAAATTACCAATTTTTCTCTTTTTGTTTACTCTTAAGAACTTTCGCCTTCTCTTTTTTAACTTTTTCTTGAGTCTCCTTCTCTTTGTTTTGAATTGCCTGCAACATCTGCTGAGCAGTTTGAGGAGTTATCTTAGGAGGGGGCTGATTCTCTTTTTTCTCTTGGTTGTCTTGGTTATCTTGGTTGTCTTGATTGTCTTGATTGTCTTGATTGTCTTG
>Ga0172377_10001570_pt1 | contig 23144 bp, 18 predicted proteins | sample Pumphouse3metaG_FD_119749 | JGI IMG/M metagenome (GOLD analysis project Ga0172377, IMG submission 119749) | Leachate microbial communities from a municipal landfill in Southern Ontario, Canada - Pumphouse #3 metaG | ecosystem: Engineered > Solid waste > Landfill > Unclassified | place: Canada... | reverse complement strand
GGTGTATATTGCTATTGTTCATTTAATGATACTCTAGGCGGTAAAAACTCAAAAGAAATGGTTCAACATGGTGATATTCGAGCATTATCAATATATGCAAAAAGCTTAATTCAGAAGGGTTCCGATGTATTACACGGTGCTATAAAAGAAGTAAGTCTTGTTTTAGCAGGAGCTAATCCAGGTGCATTCATTGATAATCTTGAATTAGAACACAGTGATTCTGCTAATACAATAATAGAAGAAGAAGCTGTTATATTCTCAGATGCACCAATATCAATAGAGGAAATTGAGCATGATGATATGACACATGCTAAGACAGAAGCGCCAGCTAAGAAAGAAGAACCAGCTAAGAAAGAAGAGTTTAAAGACGGCGAAACTATTCAGGATGTATTTGATACACTTACTGAAAAGCAAAAAGCTGTTGTATATTTAATGCTCACTGATGCTTTAGGTGAAGGCGACGCTACTGCTACACATGCGGATGACGAAGAAGACACTACTGCTGAGCACGCAGATGGAGGAGCAGACGCTGTGATTGATAATGAAGAAGAAACAATGCAGGATGTGTTTGATACCTTAACGGACAAACAACAAACTGTAGTGTATGCTATGTTAAATGATGCTTTCACAGAGCGTCAAAGTGAAGAAATAATAAATAAAAATGAAAACAAAGAAGTAAAACATGAAGACAAAGTAGATGAAGAAATAGTAAATGAAGACAGCACCAATAACGACAACACTGTCGTACATTCGATTGAAGGAGGAAATATTATGAAAACTAACGTATTTGACAAAGCTACAACTGAGGTAAACAACAACAAGACTTTAAGTCACGCTGAGGTAGCAACAATTTTCCAAGATGCTAAAAAGATGGGTAGCTTAAAAGAATCATTCCTTGCACATGCTGTAACTTATGGTATAGAAAATGTTGATTTCTTATTCCCAGATGCAAGAATAGTAAATGGTGTTCCTGAAGTAATAAAAAGAGATGACGTTTGGGTAGCTGGCGTTTTAGCAGCAGCAAACCATACTCCTTTCAGCAGAATCAAATCAACAGCAGTAGATATTACAGCTGAAGAAGCAAGAGCTAGAGGTTATATGAAAGGCGGCTTAAAGAAAGACGAAGTTATCAAACTTCTTAAGAGAGTAACTACTCCTCAAACTATATACAAGAAACAAAAATTAGATAGAGACGATATTGTTGATATCACTGAATTAGATGTAGTTGCATGGTTAAAAGCTGAGATGAGAGTAATGCTTAATGAAGAAATAGCAAGAGCAATCTTAATTGGTGATGGTAGAAGTGAAGCTTCTGAAGATAAAATAAGCGGTGATAACATCAGACCTATATACCTTGATGAAGAGTTATATTCTGTACACGTTGATGTATCTGCTGATGCTGATATAATGGTTGATGATATATTAAGAGCTAGATCTAAGTATAAAGGTTCAGGAAATCCTACTCTTTACATCTCTCAAGTTAACATGATAGAGATGCTTCTTGTAAGAGATACTACTGGTAGAAAAGTATACTCTAACATTACAGAACTTTGTCTTGCACTTGGTGTTTCTTCTATCGTAGAAGTTCCAGTTATGGAAGGTGTTAGTCGTATGGGTACTGAAACAACTCCACTTCAACATGACCTTATTGGTATAATTGTTAATCTTAAAGATTACACAATCGGTGCTGATAAAGGCGGAGCAATAAACATGTTCGACGATTTCGATATCGATTACAATCAACAAAAATACTTGATCGAGACTAGATGCTCAGGAGCTTTAACTAAACCTTACTCTGCTATAGTTATCGAGAAATTACACGTATAAGAAATAGTTTAATATAAGGAGGTGAGTCTTTTGTTTAAGAAGCAAAAACAGAATAATACTTGTGACAACTGTAAGCTGAAACGTACAATGAATTGCCCAAATAGTTCTATATGCTATTCTACAAAAGATAAGCCAAACTTTATACAAAAGGAGGAATAATTCAAAATGGCAAAGTTTTTTGGAAAGGTCGGCTATGGACTACAAGTGGAAGTTGTTCTTGGAGTCTGGGAAGATAGTATAGTAGTTAAAGAATATTCAGGTGATGTTCTTAGAAATAGTCGAAAGTTAATGACGGCGTCTAGTACACTAAATGACAACGTACAAGTATCAAATGAAATTAGTATTCTAGCCGACCCATTTGCCAATGAGAATTTTCTTGCTATACGGTATATAGAATATATGGGTGCTAAATGGAAAGTGGAATCAGTTGAAGTCCAGCGTCCAAGATTGATCTTGTCGATGGGAGGCGTATATAATGGCTAGCAGAATTGAACTGCATAAAGTCCTAGCAGCATTGTTAGGCTCAAGTAATGTATATTATCAGCCCCCATCCACAATGACAATACTTTATCCAGCAATAATTTACTCTAGAGATGATATGACAAGTAAGTATGCAAATAATAATGTATACAATGTTATAACAGCATATGAAGTAATTGTTATAGATAAAAATCCAGATAGTTTAATACCAGGAAAGGTTGCACTGTTACCAACTTGTAAATTTAATACAAATTATGTAGCAGATAATCTCAATCACGACGCATTCACAATGCAGTATTAAGGAGGAATAAACAATGGCAAAATTAGTTTGGGATCAAGTAGGAGAACGTACGTATGAAACAGGAGTACAAAAAGGGGTACTTTACCCAATGCAAGAAGGCGGAGCTTATTCAGCTGGAGTAGCATGGAATGGTTTAACCGCTGTTACAGAAAGTCCTTCAGGTGCAGAAGCTTCAGCTATATATGCTGATGATATTAAATATTTAAGTCTTATGTCAGCTGAAGAGTTCGGAGCAACTATTGAAGCATACACATACCCAGATGAATTTGGTGTTTGTGATGGATCAGAAGAACCAAAGCCAGGCGTAACAATAGGACAACAATCTCGTAAGACATTTGGTCTTTGTTACAGAACTACACTTGGTAACGATACACTTGGAGCTAGCTATGGCTATAAACTTCATTTGATATACGGTGCTATGGCTTCACCATCAGAGAAAGGTTACAAAACAATTAATGATTCACCAGAAGCAATCACTTTCTCATGGGGAGTTACAACTACTCCAGTATCAGTAACAGGATTCAAACCAACTGCTACACTTATAATTGATTCTACTAAAATAACTCCTACTGCTTTAACAGCAATAGAAGCACTATTATACGGAGACACTGTTGATGCATCATTACCATTACCAGATGCAATTATGGCTCTTATAACAGCATAATTCAAAATGACCCTTTAACACTGGGGTCATCTTATTAAATTTGAAAGGAGATTAAGATGAATAATCTAACTACAAAAGAAATTGAATAACTTGATAACATTAACATCAACACTAGTAAAATGACATTTGGAAGCAAGATTCAAGAAATAATCAACAACCTAGAAGGCGTTGCAATTGTCGGTTCCCCAGTAAATGCCGTAAACGCATCAATGACATTAACAATCGCTGGTGTAAGTGTCGATGGTGAAACAGTATCAATTAATAATCCGGCAATCGTTGGGTCAGATGTATATGAGTTTTTAGCTGATACAGAACAGATGTTAACGGTTCTTACACACATACCAGTTGATATTACATCATATGCCGCTAAGGCTGTCGGTACATTAACTATCGATACTCAACCAAATAGCGGAGATACAATGACTATTGGCGAAAAAACATTTACATTTGTTCCAGAAGGTACAGATACTGCTGATGGAGAAGTTTCCATTGGTATCGATTTAGCAACTGCACAGGCTGCTATTGTTGATGCTATAAATGGAACAGATGGCGTAAATACACCGCATGTCTTGGTAAGTGCTAGTGAGTTTGTTATAAATGAATGTGTTATTACAGCATTAATAGGAGGCGTTTCTGGTAATCTGATAGATACAACAGAAGAGTTTACAATCATAACTAATACTTTCGCAGCTATTACTCTAGGGACTGGGTCTGATTGTTCCGCTGCGAATGCTGTAACAGCTCTTACTGCGGCTATAACATCGGAAGGTACTCAAGGCGTAAGTGCCGTTGATAGTGAGGGAGACACTATAGTATTAACGGCTGATGTTGCTGGAGTTATTGGTAACGCTATAGTAATCGGTGAAACTATGACTAACGGATCATTTACAGACGATGCCGTTCTACTAGCTGGGGGCATAGATGGTACTGTAGGTAGTATGACTCAATCTATGATAGATGATGCCTACCTATATAAGAGTGTTGCTGATAATACAACAGCTGGTAAGAACTGGCGTCGTATTTCTATCGGCTCAGTCTACTAATTCAAAATGGTTGGTCCTTAAGTGGACCTTCCAATACTTATTGAAAGAAAGGTTCTTCTATGAACGATCAATTAGAAAACAATTTTAAATAGCATGAACCTAAAGAAGGTCAACCTGAAAAATATAATCGGTTGAGAACAAAAGCAACAGATAACGTTGAAACTTGGACACCTTGGAAGAGAGTTAGTGGTAATTTAGCTTATACTACTTCACAAAGAAATGCTATGTCTAATTTAGGTATTAGTTTAGGTGACACTATGCTTGATGTATCTTTATATAAGCCTTTATGGGTTAAAGCAACAGGAGTAAAAGAAATTAATACACTAACAATCAATTCTGTTGCTACTGCTGGTGGGAATATAAGTGTAACTTTAAATGGTGTTTTAGTTGCAATAACTGGCATAACTACAAGTGATACAACCACTACTATTGCCGATAAAATAAGAGCGAAATTATTTTATAATTGGATAGTAAGTGGTACTGGTGCAACAGTTATTTTCACAAAAGCTATGAGTGGAATAAATTCAGCACCATCATTTGGCAGTGGTTCAACAAGTGTAGGGGCAACATTCGTAAGAACAACGATTGGTACTATACCAACATGGATAGATGCAATGGGTACAGTGGTTTAGTTGCACCATAGGAAAATAACACGCAACAAACTCTTTACTTAACATCTTACTCATGATATACTAAACCTATCAAATAGATAGGGAGAGATGTATATGTTAAGTGAAGAGGTAATTATTAAAATAGTATCCAAGTTAACTTTAGAATGTAATATTGATCAACTGGCAGTTAGGAATATACTTAATGAGATATTTAACAAGTATACTGTAACATCAAGAGAAGTAGCTTTATCAGTAACTGATATTCCAGAAAGAGCAATGTTATATTTAGCTGTAAAAAGATTAGATGGTTTATCACCAAAGACTCTATATAATTACAAGTTAATATTAGAAAGGTTTTATCTGTATTTTGTTAAACCTATAAATACAATAACAACCAATGATATTAGAATGTACCTATTAGTTCTTCAGCGTGATGGTAATTTAAAACAAACATCAATGGGTACTATTATATGTAGTTTAAGAAGTTTCTTTAATTGGTTATTTAGAGAAGAGATTATAGTAAGTAATCCAATGGCTCGAGTAGTAACTCCTAAGACTGAAAAGAGATTAAGACACGCTCTAACTCAAGAAGAGCTCGAAATACTAAGACAGGCTTGCGTAACAAATAGAGAAAAAGCCATATTAGAATTTCTAGTTTCAACCGGATGTAGACTCTCAGAAGTTGTACAAGTCAATCTGGAAGATATCGATTGGGGAGAAAAGAGCTTAAAAGTTATAGGTAAGGGTAATAAAGAACGAAAAGTATATTTTAGTGTTAAATCTAAAGCTCTATTGCAGGTATATATCAACGGTAGAAAAGATGATAATATAGCTCTATTTGTAACGAGTAAGGGTATAACTAATAGACTAAGTAGTAGGAGTATTGAAAGAGAGATAAAGATAATAGCTAAAAGAACTGGTAATCTAAAATCAATTTATCCTCACTTATTTAGACATACTTTTGCTACTCATAAACTAAATTTAGGAATGTCTTTACCAGTATTACAAAGACTATTAGGTCATGAAGAACCATCCACAACTCAAATATATGCAGAACTCAATGAGTCAAATGTAGTATATGAATATGGAAGAACCGATTAACAACAACCAAAACCAAATCCAAAATTGAAAGGGGACAAATATTATGTTAAAGAAAACAATAACTTACACAGATTTCAACGACAATGAAAGAACTGAGGATTTCTACTTCAATCTCACAAAGTCTGAAGTAATGGAAATGGAGATGACAACAACTGGAGGATTAGCTGAGAAAATTAGTGGTATAATTGCTGCTCAAGATATCCCAGCTATTATAAAGATATTCAAAGATCTTATACTTGATTCTTATGGAGAAAAATCTCCAGACGGAAAAAGATTTATTAAGAACAAAGAATTAACAGATGGCTTCACTCAAACAGAAGCATACTCCAATTTATTTATGGAACTTGCTACTGATGCTGAGGCTGCTACAAAATTCGTAAACGGTATAACCCCTACTGTAAATAAACCTATGACTGCACAAGTAGGAAACTAAGTTCGAAAGGATGATTTAAATGAAAGAAGAAGCATTTAAAGTTAATGATATAGTTACGGCTATTATACCTGGACTCAATCCTGATGGAGTAATGATTAAGATTGATGATGTTCAAAAGTGGTCTGACGGAGTTATGCATTATGGTGGACAATATAAAGCTCTAGGCACAGGATTGACAGCCTATAATAGAGGTGTTCAATTTACAGGAGATCAAGCTACTTTAATTCCAGTTAAGGAAAAAGTTAAACCTGATACTAAACCTGAATCAAAAGAAAAACAAAAAAGTTGAATCTAAGGACAAAGCTAAGGATAAACCTAAGGCTGAATCAGAGACTATTAAAGTTCCATTAGTAAAATAAAATTATAAAAGGAGGACGAAGCAATGTTTCAACTTATTATACCAGAGACCGAATACTATGACGAAGAGAACAGTCTCTTCATAAACACAAAAGGATACACTTTCAAAGTTGAGCATTCGCTCGTCTCTATTTCAAAATGGGAGGCCAAGTGGGGGAAACCTTTTCTTGGCAAAGATCCTCAAACTTCAGAAGAGACAATAGACTACATAAGATGTATGACTATAACCCAGAACGTTAATCCAGAAGCATATGATAATCTTACAGATGTTAACATTCAAGAGATTAGTGAATATATAAAACACCCTATGTCTGCCACTTGGTTTAGTAAAGATACACAAACAGGAGCAGGCTCATCAAAAGAGATAATCACATCTGAAATAATTTATTATTGGATGATAACATATACCATACCTTTTGAATGTCAAAAATGGCATCTAAATCGTCTTTTGACACTAATAAGAGTATGTGATAAGAAGAATGCACCAAACAAAAAGATGTCAAACTCAGAAATTATGAGTAAAAATAGAACACTAAATGCCGAGAGAAGAGCAAAGGCCCAATCTAAAGGATAAGGAGGAATTACTATGAGTACAATAAAGTTTAATAAAACAGGTGATTTCTCAAAGACCCTTAAGTTTTTGGGAACTGCCTCTAAAGGTATACAAATAAAAGACTTAGACAAATATGGTAATGAAGGAGTTGCCGCACTATCTAAAGCCACCCCAGTTGCATCAGGCGCAACATCTAATGCATGGTCATATAAGATTACCAAAGAACAAGGAAAGACCACTATATCTTGGTTCAACTCGAATGTCGTAAGTGGCGTCCCTATCGCGGTCATTCTACAATATGGCCATGGAACTAAGAACGGTGGATGGGTTTCAGGAAGAGATTATATAAACCCAGCTATGCGTCCTGTGTTTGATAAGATGGCTGATTCAGCATGGAAGGAGGTTACTAAACTATGAGTACTACAATAGATAATCGTGTCACATCAATGAAGTTTGATAACGAACAGTTTGAAGCTGGGGTTAGTACCAGTTTAAGCACAATTGATAAACTTAAGAAAGGTTTAAACTTCGAAGGTATTGGTAAAAGTTTTGATAGTATTACTAATTCTGCTAGAAATGTTAGTCTTGATGGCATAAGTAGTGGTGTCGAATCTGTTAAACTAAAATTCTCAGCTCTTCAAATTATGGCTGTAACAGCTCTTACGAATATCACAAATCAAGCAGTTAATGCAGGTAAGAAACTTGTATCAGCATTTACTATTGACCCAATGAAAGATGGGTTTAAAGAATACGAGACTCAGATGGGTGCTATTCAGACAATCATGGCTAATACCTCTAGTAAAGGTACAACCATGAAAAATGTAACAGATGCTTTAGAGGAACTCAACACTTATTCAGATAAGACTATTTATAACTTTACTGAAATGGCTAAAAACATTGGTACTTTTACCGCAGCTGGAGTTGGGTTAAAACCTGCTGTAGCAGCTATTAAAGGTATTGCCAATTTAGCAGCAGTATCGGGTTCTACTTCTGAACAAGCATCAAGCGCAATGTATCAATTATCACAAGCAATGGCTTCTGGTACAGTTAAGTTAATGGATTGGAACTCAGTTGTTAACTCTGGTATGGGTGGTGAAATATTTCAGAACTCATTAAAAGAAACAGCGAGAGTTCATGGTATTAACATCGATGCAATGATTAATAAGGCTGGCTCATTCAGAGAAACTTTGGAATCGGGTTGGTTAAGTACTGGAATACTAACTGAGACCCTAAGTAAATTCACTGGAGATTTAAATGCTAAACAACTTAAAGCAATGGGTTACTCAGCAAAGCAGATTACTGGTATCCTCAAAATGGGGGTAGTTGCTTATGAAGCTGCTACTAAAGTTAAGACTCTTAGTCAGTTAATGGACACTTTAAAAGAAGCTGCAGGTTCTGGTTGGGCTAAAACTTGGCAGGTTCTGATTGGTGATTTCGAGGAAGCTAAGATAATGTTCACCTCAGTAAGTAATGTTCTTGGGGGAATTATTGGTGCGTCTGCCGATGCTCGTAATAAGGTGTTAACCGGTTGGAAACAAATGGGTGGACGAACTGCATTAATTGATGCTATTAGTATTGCATTTAAAAATGTATTTAATGTTATGAAAGCTATAGGTGGCGCATTTAAAGAGGTATTTCCACCAGCAACATCCAAACAATTGTTTGCATTTACCAATGGTTTAAAGCGTTTAATGACTGCACTTATACCAAGTAAGATTTTACTTACAAATATACACGAGACCTTTAAAGGTTTATTCTCGGTTCTAAGTATAGGTGTTAAAATATTTAAATTCTTTGCAAGTGTAGCAGCATTGATAGTTCAAGCACTATTTCCAATCACAGGTGGCGTGTTATCTGTTACTGGTGTTATTGGTTCGTTCTTAACAGCAATCAATGACGCAATTGAATACCTTCATATATTTGATATCGCATTGGCAATAATAGCAGTCCCTATAAAGATTATAGGTGCAGTTATACGTTTTACAATGGGTGTCATAGCTAAGGGTATCGATATAGTACGTAATGCATTAAACCCATATGTTGAAAAGATAAAGGATTTTGTTAGACAGTCAACATTCTTTGCAGATATAATTCAAAAAGTTACAAATGTGTTTGCTCCATATATTGCAAGAGCAAAAGAATTTATTAGACAATCAACATTCTTCTCAGATGCAATTAACAAAATGAAAGAAGTTCTTTCTCCGTATATTCAGAAAGCTATACAATGGGTTAAAACATCTACCTTAATCGAAGACGTAATGGATAAGATTACTTATGCACTTGGTAAGGCTAAAGATATGCTTATTCCATATATTGATAAAGCTATATTATGGATTAAAACGTCTACCTTAATTGAGGATATAATCCAAAAAATAGTATCGGTATTAACTCCTTATATTAACAAGTTAAAAGAGTTTATCAAGACTTCGACATTCTTCGCAGATGCAGCTGACAATATTGCAGCAGTATTTTATGCCTTTATAAGAATTTCAAAACAGTTTATACACACCTCAACATTCTTTGCAGATGGTATGGCATTAATGAAAAAAGGATGGGTAGCAGCCGCACATGGTGTAGGTCCAGCTATAACATTCCTAAAAGATATATTTAAAGACTTTGGTACTTTCGTAAAAGAAATATTTACTGGTAAGAATGTATTTGCTGCAACATTATCCGGGGCAAAAGAAGCTTTCGTTACTGCAGCAGCCGGTCCTAATGTTCTTAAAAAAGCATTGATGGGTGTTTGGAATTTCCTAGTAAAGATAAAGGATGGTATCGTAAAAGTTGTAACTACTATTAAAAACGTTCTAACTCCAATCTTTGAGTTCATAGGAAAGAAAATATCAGGGCTTACAGGTGGTGATGTAGGAGCATTAGCAGCTGGTGTCGGTTTGCTTATGTTTGCAAACATGATTCGTAAGGGACTTAATTCTATTAATGATATAGTAGAGAGCTTTACAGGCGTCATGGATCAAGTAGGAAAAACCTTAAAAGCCTTTACACTCAAAGTCAAAGCACAAGCATTATTAACGATTGCCATAGCTCTAGGGGTTCTTGCTTTATCTCTTATTGCATTATCCTATATAGATATAGGAGCACTAGGTAAGAGTTTAGGTGTACTGACAATTCTGTTGGTTGAACTAGTTATTGCTCTTAAAATATTAGATAAGGGTAGCAGTACAATGGGGATCTTTCAAAAGAAAGGAAAAATGCAGTTAGTAGGTCTTGCTATCGCTCTATTAATTCTAGTAGGGGCCGTTAAAGTTCTATCAACAATAGATCCAACAAAGGTCAACCAAGGGATAAAAGCCTTAGGCGTTCTTATGGTCTTTCTTGGCGTATTTATGAAAGCGACAGACAAGATGAATCTAAAACAGAGTGCTGGTGGGTTAATTGCATTTGGTATAGGTTTATTGGTTTTAGTAGGAGCATTAGTTATTCTTGCTAAACTTAAACCAGAAACACTAAAACAAGGTGGAATAGCTTTAGCAGTTCTTATGGCCTCAGTTGCCATGTTCGTGCAAGGTACCAAAGGTGGAGATTTGAAAACGAGTGCTGGTGGATTAACAGCTTTTGCAATTGGATTAATGATCTTAACAGGATCATTGGTTATTCTTGCTAAACTTAAACCAGAAACACTTAAACAAGGAGGACTAGCTTTAGCGATTATGCTGTCAGCAATTGCAATATTCATACTAGCAACAAAAGGTGGAGACTTCAAAGCAAGTTCTGCTGGAATGGTAGCGTTTGCAATTGGCTTAATGGTGTTAACTGGAGCTTTGGTTATTCTTGGAAAATTAGACCCAACAAAGCTTACCCAAGGAATGTTGGCAATAGCTACACTTATGGCTAGTATTTCAGCTTTTGTAGCTATGACGAATGGCGGAGATTTAGCAAAAAGTTCTGCTGGTATAATTGGATTTGCTTTAGGTATAACTATACTATCGTATGCAATCAAAATGCTCTCTGAATTACCGATGAAAAGTCTTGCTCAAGGAGTAGGTGCATTGGTGCTTCTTATTGGCGCTATAGGTTTATTCGTAGGATTAACAAAAGGTGGAGATTTATTAGCAAGTTCAGCTGGAATGATTGGCTTTGCTGTAGGTCTTACTATACTAACAGCAGCAGTGCTTGTCTTGTCAAAGATCAATCCCGATAAGATAGCACAAGGTGTTGGGGCTCTAGCTATTCTCATTGCAACTATAGGTATATTTGTAAAAGTTACGAACGGTGCCGATTTAGTAGCAAGTGGTGCTGGTCTAAAAATATTTGCAATTGGTATACTTGTATTAGCAGGAGCATTAGCTATTTTATCAGCTCTTGATGCCAATAAATTATTGATGGCTAGTGGTGCAATGTCAGCAGTTATAATATCATTTGCTCTATTTGTACAAGTAACAAAAGGTGCAGATTTAATGACTAGTGCTATGGCACTCATACTCTTTTCAGTAGCTGTAGGAACATTAGCCAAGAGTTTAGAGATGTTGACTATGATAAAACCTGATAAACTTAAAGCTTCAGCGATAGCCCTTATATCACTCTTAGTAACTATTGGGTTATTTACAAACCTAACAAGTGGTGGAGATTTAATAGCTAGCGCCATTGGGTTAACGGTGTTCAGTGTGGGTATAAAAACACTAACTGGATCACTAACCTTATTAGCTAAGCTGGATGTAAACTCTCTTTTAGCAGCAACAGGTGCAATAACAGTACTTTTACTTGCTATTGGATTATTTACAACACTAACAACAGGACCAGACTTAATGGCCAGTGCTATTGGATTAACTATCTTCTCTGGAGCTATAGTAATTCTAACAGGCGCAATAGCAATACTAGGTGTTTTACCTTTCGGCGTATTAGCTAAAGGGATAGGGTCATTAGCTTTGATACTCATTGCTATAGGATTAACTTCTGTAATATTGGCACCATTGGCTCCAGCCATACTTATTCTATCAGCAGCTTTATTGTTGTTTGGAGTAGCGTGTATGTCTGTAGCAGTTGCTGCTTTGGTATTTGCAACAGCATTAACGCTTCTATCAACAACAGGAGCCGCCGGAGCAAATGTACTCATAGAAGTTGTAAAGAAGATTATTGCTTTGATTCCAGAAATACTCCTAATGCTTGCCCAAGGTATTATTCTGTTTGCACAAACAATAGGTGAGGGTGCTCCAACGATAGCTCTTGCTTTCTTAGCAGTATTGACAGCTATTATATCTACAATCACGACAGCAACTCCTTTGATTCTTGATTGTATAGATAGATTATTAACAGCTTTCTTAAAGTTTATTGTCGATGCTGTTCCCAAGATGGTTACTGCTGGTATGGATTTAGTTACGGGTATTATTAATGGTATAGCAGATAAAATACAAGATTTAATAGACGCCGCATTCAATCTTATTGTCAAATTTATAAATGGTTTAGCAACAGCTATTGATACCCATGGTGAGTCGCTAACTGCAGCTTGTGTTAAACTAGTCAAGGCTGTTGCTAAGGCTATTAAGAATGCGGCATTTTATATTTGGGATGAAGGAGTAGCTGCCGTTAAGAAATTCATATCAGGGTTCAGTAGTAAAGATTCAGCGTCTAAAACTGCTGGCACAAACGCAGCTAAGAAAGCCTTAGAAGGAGCTAAGTCTAATAAGAGTAGTTTTGATGTTGCAGGTTCAAGTGCAGGTCAAGGATTTGCAAATGGACTTAGTAGCATGATGGAGAAAGTAAGAAGTGCAGGAGCAAGTATAGGTGCGAGAGCCTTAGCTGCTGCTAAGAAGGCAATAGATAGTAATTCGCCTTCTAAAGAATTTGCTAAGCTTGGTGTATTCTCAGGTGAAGGATTTGTTGTTGGTCTAGTAAACATGGGTGATAAAGTTGCTCAGTCTGGTACTAACATGGGTAAAGGAGCTATTAATGCTGTCTCTAATGCAATCTCTGGTATTGCAGACATTGTTACTGGTGACATAGATGCTAGTCCAGTTATACGTCCTGTGCTTGACTTGTCTGACATTCAAAATGGCTCTAAACAATTATACAGTATGATGGATGGAATAGACGGTTATGCTATGTCTGGTTCACTTGATGTAGCACGAGGCGCCGCTAATAATATACAGAAGAACAAAAATACTTCTGACGAGACAACTAATGCTAAAAACATTGCAGCGGCAACACCAGGTTCAAGCTTCAGTAATGTATTTAATATTAAAGGGAACAATCCTAAGGAAATCGCAGAAGAAGTATCTAATATTATTCAGAAACAAATGGGAAGGAGGGAGTCAACATGGGCATAATTACGTTTAGTGGAGTGTCATCAGCAACTTATGGTATTCAGGTGGAACGCCCACCTGAGTATGAAACACCTGAAAGAGAGTACGATGTTACACCAATCCCTGGACGGAATGGTGACATAGTGCAAGATAATGGGTCATATAAAAATGTTAATCGTGCATACGAGATTGCAATTGGTTCTCTCGAAAAAACGTACACTTCTATGGCTAAAGATATAGGCGTTTGGCTTCATAGTTCGCCAGGATACAGACGTCTAGAAGACTCTTATGAACCAGACTATTTTAGATTCGCAATGTATAAGGAAGGTAATGTGTTATCGAATTTACATCAACATGCAGGAAGAACTAAGATTAATTTTAATTGTAAGCCTCAGAGATATCTTAAAACTGGGGAAACCGCAATTATAGCATCCACAACGCCTAAGGTTATAGCAAACCCTACTAATCAAATAGCATTACCTCTTATTAGAGTCAAAGGTTCAGGGGCAGGCGTGCTAAATGTTGGAGGGTTTACTGTGACCATTTCGTCTATAACAAGTTATATAGACATTGATAGTGAAGTTCAGGATGCTTATAGTGCGTCTACAACTAATTTAAATCTATATGTCACACTTTCTAAAGGATATCCTAAGTTGATTCCAGGAAATAATACGATCACTTTTTCAGGGGGGATAACTTCAGTGGAGGTGACACCTAGATGGTGGACTATATAATCAGTTTATTTCAATCGACAGCTACTGTTTTTACATCAAATGGAATAGGTACTTTATCAGAATCAATATCCTGTACCGTTACAGAAGCAGTCAATGGTGAGTACGAATTAGAGTTAGAATATCCTTCAACGGGAAGGCACTATGAGTATATAGGACTAAGAAGAATCATAGTGACAAAACCTAATCCGTACGCAACACCACAAGCCTTTAGAATATACTCAATATCAAAGCCAATAAACAAAATAGTGACAATTAATGCTCAACACATAAGTTATGATTTATCAGGATACATCGATACGCCATTTATATCAACTTCTCTATCTGATGCATTTGTTAAGCTTAAGTCATATTCTGTTCCAACAGGGTGTCCTTTTACATTTACCACAAATATGGTAAAGACTGCTGACTTAAAAATACCTCTTCCTGTTAGTATAAGATCTATATTAGGAGGAGATATTCTTGCCTTATATGGTGGGGAATATGAGTTTGATAATTACAGTGTAAAATTAAATGAGCAAAGAGGATCGACAAGAGGTGTATCTATTAGGTATGGTAAGAATCTTACAGATTTAAAACAAGAAGAAAATTGTGCTAATGTTTATACTGCGGTATACCCATATTGGTTTAAAGAAGGGCAAACCATGCTTATCCTTCCTGAAAAGACAATAAGTGCCGTTGGGACTTATGATTTTGTTAGAGTAATGCCTTTGGATTGGACAGCGAACTGGGAAGTCAAACCCACAGCCGAAGTAATGAGAGCGGCATCCATTGTCTATATGGCTAAGCATAAAATAGGTATTCCATCAGTATCGCTTAATGTATCCTTTGCATTATTATCTCAAGCAGAAGAATATAAGAGCTTGGCTATTCTTGAAGGAGTTAAACTATGTGATTTTGTAGATGTTGAGTTTCTTGAATTGGGAGTTAGTGCTACCGCTAGATGTATTAAAACAATTTATAATGTTATCACTAACAAATATGAAAAAATTGAACTTGGCGATGTAAAATCTAATATAGCTACTACTATTGTGGATAGGTTTCAATCAACTACACAAAAGATTGTAGCAGTAGATAAACGCTTTAGTGCAGAAGTAGATACTATTAAAATAGGACTTGCTGATATAGATGCCGCATTAATTAAAACAGCGACCATTGACTATCTAGATGCAAACTATATAGACGCTAATGAGATTCACGCAGATTATGCACATATGACAAATGGTGTTATTGACACCGCTACTATAGATGTGGCGAATGTTGAAAACTTAGCTGCTAACTATGCTCATATAGTGAATGGTGTTATTGATAATGCTACTATAGACGTGGCGAAGATTGATAACCTGTCTGCTAATTATGCTCATACAGTTAATGGTGTTATTGATAATGCTACTATAGCCTTTGGTGATGTCGATGATTTAGCCTCTAACTATGCACATATAGTTAATGGTAATATAGATACTGCCACTATAGATGTAGGTAAGATTAATAATTTAAGCACTAACTATGCTCATATTGTAAACGGTGTTATTGATAATGCCACTATAGATGTAGCAAAAGTTGAAAACTTAGATACTACCTATGCTCATATCACAGAGGGTTATATAGATGCCGCCCAAATTGACGCAGCTACTATAACCAATGCAATGATCGATAGAGGTACTGCAAATAAACTAGCTATACAGACTGCTGATATACTAGACGGTAATATAACAAATGCAAAAATAGCTACCGCTACAATAGAAGGTGCTAAGATAGCATTTGCTACTATAGATACTGCTCAGATAGCTTTAGGTGCAATAACTACGGCATTAATAGAAGACGCTGCTATAGGTACAGTACAAATAGCAGATGGTAGTATTACAGATTTAAAAGTTATAGGTCTTTCCGCAAGTAAAATAACTGCAGGGACTATAGATTGTGGGACTATAGATGTTATTAATCTACATGCAGCGAACATTACAGTAGGCACTATAAATGGTGTACAAATAGCATCAGAAACTATTACTTCAGGAAATATTCAGTCAGGAACAATCGTAGCTGGAGATATTAAACCAGGGACAATTACTGCGGAGCAACTTATGAATGGCACAATAACAGGTAATAAAATTGATTTAGGTGCGGTTAAAGAATCGCATATGAATACATCAAAACATCAATTATATTAATAGGGGGAATTATTAATGAAAAAGAGAAAACAGAATGCTAGGTCTAAAGAGATAACACAAGCAATAAATGGTGCATTGGACACTAAATTCCAGAGTATATTACTCGATATTGAGTATAGATTAGATTGTTTATATACTAAATCAGCACAAACTATGACTGGCATAGTAGGTAAACTTGGAAGTAGGGACTTAAACCTATCACAACACATGTTAGATGGTTATACTGTTACTGATAATACCCCAGCAGGATCAATTGCTTGGACAGCAGTAAACATCATGTTTAAAGGTACGAACTACCCAATAACTAATGGCGCAACAGCTTTAAAATATGTGTATTGGACATTCCTTCAAGTAGATAAAAGCATAATGTTAACCAGCGATACAAAACCAGTTTTAACAGAAGATGACGTACTAGTATTTGTCAATGATGGAGGAAAGCATAGTACAGTAATGTCAGGTATGACTACAGGATTCGCTATGTTGGATAATACGGTTACTAATAATGAAGTTAAGAATAACTCATTAACTGGATTACAATTGGCAAACAATACAATAAACACACTTCAAATTGCATCTGGTGCCGTAACCGCAGCAAGTGGTATATTAGCAGCAGATTCAGTAGGAAGTTCTGCCATAGCTTCAGGAGCAGTATTGGCTGATGGACTTGCAACAGATGCTGTAACTTCTGCTAAAATAGCTACAGGAGCAGTAATAGCAGACGGACTTGCAACAGATGCTGTAACAAGTGGTAAGATAGCAACAGATGCTGTAACTTCTGCTAAAATAGCTACAGGAGCAGTAATAGCAGACGGACTTGCAACAGATGCTGTAACAAGTGCGGCTATAGCTTCAGGAGCAGTAATAGCAGACGGGCTTGGAACTGGAGCAGTAACAAGTGGTAAGATAGGCGCAGGAGCAATCATAGCAGGAAAAATAGGACCTTTGGCAATAGTTGGAGCAGATATAGCAGCGAATGCAATTATAGGAACAAAAATAGCAGCTGATGCTATAGGCTCAACGCACATTGCAACCGGTGCTGTAATAGCAGATGGAATAGCAGTAGACGCTGTAACAAGTGCGGCTATAGCTACAGGAGCAGTAATCGCCGATGGATTAGGAACCGGTGCAGTAACAAGTGGAAAGATTGGAGCAGGAGCAGTATTATCAGCAGCAATTGGAGCAGGACAAGTATTAACCGCTGCCTTAGGTTCAGGTGCTGTAAAAACAGGTAATATTGGAACTGGAGCAGTACAAGCAGATAATATACTTGATGGTACAATAACAGGCGCAAAAGTAGGCGCAGGACAAATAGCTAGTGATAGGTTAAATACAGCAATGCATATGATATTTTAGGAGGTATTCAAAATGGCTTTCACAATAGAAAATAATTTACCGGTTGCAGGTTGTATACGATGGTCAGGTTTGCATATGCAGTATTGGGGGGTTAGTTATACTATAACTGATGGGTATTCTAATTCCGTTTATTTCTATTGGACGCCTTCCTCCCCAACTGCATTAGTATCTTCTTTGACCTTCCCAACTTTAGGTCCAGATGATTGTTTAATATTTTTAAATAAGAGTGGTACAGCAGTGACCGTACCAACAGCTACTATAATGGATGGGGACTTAATTGTCCCTGGTTCTATTATGTCAAACGCTATTGCAGCAAACACAATAACAGGTGATAAAATTCATGCAGATACTATTACTGCAAATAATATGTCTATTGGCGCAATAACAGCAAAATCAATGGCCGTAGACGCAGTAGGTGCAGGTGTAATAGCAGCAGGAACAATTACGGGTGATAGAATAGTAGCAGACGCAATAACAGCTAGAGAAATAGCTGCAAGATGTATAACCGCTAATGAAATTTTAGCTGGTACAATCTCTGCAAATGAAATTAAAGCCCTTACTATAACGGCTAGTCAAATAGCAGCTGGTACCATAACTACTACTCAATTAAACTCAGCCGTTGGTACAGGACTAAACATAAGTTCTAATGCTTCGATAACCTCTAAGGTATCATCAACACAAGTTGATACTATGATTAATGCTATTGTTATAGGTGGTCGAAATATGGTCATAGGTGGAGATTTTGAATCGGACACTGTAGAGACATCAACCATTAATGGAGGAATACTATCTATAGATTCAACTGAACATTTTTTAAATAATAATAGCTTAAAAATTGTTACAAAAGCAGCAAGTGCTTCAAGTGGGGGTGGGGTTTGGTGTCATAATTTAACCATAGGTAAAGTCTATACTATATCTTTACAAATAAAATCTCCAACTGTAGATAATGTAACCGTATCCGTATATTCTACTGCATTGGCTAAATTAGGTTCAGTGACATCAGCATTAGCAATTAATACTTGGAAAGCTATACAATTAACAGTAACCGCTACGGAGACATCTTTTCTGATAGGTCTTATAAATGGGTCAGCAAAAGCTATAACTTACTATGTGGATGCAGTTAAAGCAGAACATGGAACCAAAGCAACAGATTGGACTCCTTCAAACGAAGAAATACAAGATGCTATAGACTCTGCCCAGACTACAGCTTCTAATGCTGAAACTGATGCCGCTAATGCTCAATCCGCAGCAGACGGTGCACAAGATACTGGCAGTGCCGCACAAGAAGCTTTAGCTTTAGTCGGAGACAGAGTAACACAAACGGAAGCATCCATATCAACAAATGCAACTTCTATATTATCAAAAGTTGGAAGTTTAGAGTTTGAAAATTTAAGTGGTAAAGTAGCAGGTAATGCTTCCGAAATAGCACAATTTGATGATAAGATAGCTTTCAGTGTAAAAACGGTAAGTGATAATTTATTACTTTCGGATAGCAAGATTGCAACTATAAATAGCCACATGACGTTTGATGTTGATGGGCTTATTATAGGACAAGATAATGGTCTAACAGATAACTTAAAAGTACAAATTAAAAATGATGAAATGAATTTCTTAGATAATGGTCAAACTGTAGCAAAAATAACAGGACAACAAATGGACATTACAAGAGCAAAAATAACTACAAGTATGCAAGTAGGTCAACATATGATTGAAACATACGGTGATGAGATTACACTAATTAGATGGGTAGGGGGCGCAGTATAAATGGGTCAAAGTAGTAATTTTACGACCAGTAATGAGTATATAGTATTTTATATAACTTGTACTCAAAACTCACAATCAATACCGAATAATACATCAACGGTTACAGTAAATATGTATTGTAAAAGAACAAATACTGGGTACACCACTTACGGCACAGGTACTTCTTACCTGACTATTAATGGTACTCAATATACAGCAGCTATAACTACAGGAATGACAATAACATCAACCGCTAGACTTATGATTTCTAAGGTTGTAACTATACCTCATAATTCAGATGGTACTAAAACATTAGCAATGAGTTCTGATATTTCGCATGATAGATTTTCAGGTAATCTTGGTAGTTATTCACAAGCATTAACTACTATCCCAAGAGCCTCCACTATAACTGCAAGTAGTTTTGCAATAGGGGCTACCGGGGCTACTATTCCGGTTGTGGTAACAGAAGCCTCAACTGCATTTACATATGCTATATCAGTATATATTAACGGTATATCGTGTGCTAGTAGAACAGGTATAGATAAACCAACAAGTATAGTTCTCACAGATTTAGAAAATAATGCCGCAATAAATGCAATGGGAACGAGTAATAGCTCTACCGTTACGATATATATAGCTACTTATAGTGGGGCGGTTCAAGCTGGTTCTACACAAAGTTGTACATGTACCGCAACTTCGGCAGCATCAACTATTGCCGTAACTGCATTTACAGTCGGGAACACTTTACCAATTACTGTAACTAGATTAAATGATTTATTCACACATGACCTAGAATTCAAAATGGGGTCAACTAGTATTAAAACAATAACTGGTATAGCCACAGCTGGTACAATGACATTCACACCTACTGAAATTGATAATATATATAAAGCAATGACTACTGTATCTACGGGTACAGGAACTGTATTATGTACTCAAAAGAATGGTACTACTATAAAAGGTTCTGTTATTTCAGCTAATGTGACAGTTACTGTAGGTTCAGGTATACTACCTACAATAGAATCAATTACGGCCGGAACAGTAAATGCAGTAACTGGTACTTATATTAAAAACGTAACCCCAATTACACTTACAATGAATACAATAGCTTTAGGTGGATTTTCACCTATAGCAAGTTATAAAATAAACTTTAATGGTGTAGATTATGCGGCATCATCACAAGTAGTTGGTGTTGTAAATACATCAGGACCTGCCGTAGTAGCAACTGCTACAGTAACAGATAGTAGAAATAGAACGTCAAATCCTTCGGATACAGTAAGTTTAAACATACTAGACTATTCTAATCCTACTATTTCAGCATTTACAGTGCAAAGATACACCGGAGCATTATTGGATGTTATGGGTACTCAGGCAAAAATAATTTGTAATGCTTCAGTTAAAGATATGACGAATGGCGTTCAGAAGAATCAACTAACTTATACAATAAAGTCTAAGTTAAAAACTGAACCTACATTATGGACAACTATAGCAGGGCCAACTACCTTAGCTTTAGGTACTCTAGCATTAGCTTATGATGTAACCACAGCAGCAGGTACTTATTTAGCAGTTAACTCTTATGATTTTAAAGTAGAGATCACTGACAAAATAACACCAACTGTACCAGTCGTTTCTCAATTAGTTTTATCGTCAGGACAGGTAACAATGTCTTGGGGTAAAACGGGTATTGGAATAGGTAAGATATGGGAAGCATCTGATGGGGCTTTAGGCGTTCAGGGAAATGCTGCAATTGCAGGTGCAGTGACGGCAACAAGTTTTGTAGGTCATGCATCATTAGATTTAGCATTAACGGGTGGTGCAATAAGTGGTACAGTAACTGCTCCAAAAGCAGCACTGAATACAAATACAACTCAACTTGCAACGACTTCATTTGTAGTAGGGCAAGCTTCAACCACTACACCTATAAATAGTTCAACTGCGGCGATAGGTACATCCTTGACTTATGCACGGTCAGATCATAATCATGGTGATGATACAAGTAAAGCAAATTTAGCATCACCTACTTTTACAGGAACGGTAACAACCCCTGCTTTAAGTAATCCGGGGCATATAACAATGGGTGGAACAGACGGTAGTATGATATTAGCTGGAGATAATCAATTTAATGTTCACGATACAGGTGGTTCGGCACATTTAAAGTCAGCAGGAGCAGTTTATATAGATGGAACGTCTATAAATTTTAGAAATAATGCAGATGCAACAACACTTATTGGCTTTGCAAAAGACGCAAGTGATCTTTGTTCAGTAACATCGTCCAAAGATCAAATAGCATTCACAAAATATTTAAGAATGATGGCAGGAACAGGAATAATTCCAGGTACTACAAACAACATGAATTGTGGATTTTCAGCTACTTATGCTTGGGCCGTAGTTTGGAGTTATGCACATTCAGTAGCTTCGGATAGAAATTTAAAAGAAAATATAGCAAAACTAGACAATTCTGATGCTTATGATAAAGTAAAAAATATGAATACTTATCAATATAATTATAAGACTGATGAGTCTGAAGAAGTTACAAAAGGAAAAGGTAAGAGAGTAATGATTGGGGCAATAGCAGATGAATTGCCTATTGAAGTAATGGACCAAGAAGATTTTGGTGGTGTTAATTTATACTCTTATACTACCTTAGCCATAAGTGCATTAAAAGAAACAATGTCAAAAGTAGAAACCTTGGAGACCAAAGTGGATACATTAGAAAATACCGTACAAATGTTAATGGATAGGTTAGACGTATTGGAGGCGAAGTAAATGGCTTTATTGAAAACAGGATACAAAAATGGGGCAGGTGTAATGTCTGAATATTGGAGAGTAATAGATTACAAACTCAATGCACAGTTCAAATATGTAGACATGACATTTGGTGGATGGGTAGATGAAACTGCGCGAGTTAATAACTTAGAAAATTCCGATACTCCAAGGAAAGTTAGATGTATGAAGGATAAATTCGATGTGTATTTTAGCACAGAAGCATTAAATGTTTCGGGAAATAATCCTGTATTACAAATGTATAAATATGCAAAAGAGAATGAGGATTTCTTCATAGGAGCAACCGATTTATTAGATACAGTAGTTGAGGGTGACCCAATTGCACCAAGTAAATCTACTGCCGACTTATTACAAGATAAAATAGACATGTTACAAACAGAATTGACCTCAACCAAGAGTGACTTAGCAGATGCTCAGGGTGCAATAGATTTCATAGCTTGTAATTACTCATAGGAGGTGAAAGGAGGTGGCAAACAGTATGGCTTTATATTTAGCAAGAAGATTAGAAGCAGGTAAAATTGATTATGTATTAGTGTTTTCAAATCCTAACAATGCATCATTAAAACCAGATGTTGACGAAATGTTAATAGCAGATGGCAGACAAGAATTGATCGTAGCAGTACCAGTAGTATAATTCAAAATGAACAGTCAAGAGTACCCAGAGACAGGGTCTAGTCAGCTCTGTCTCATTATTAATTAATAAACAAAAGGAATGAGTTTAATCTCATTAATTTCGAG
>Ga0172377_10001569_pt1 | contig 23145 bp, 16 predicted proteins | sample Pumphouse3metaG_FD_119749 | JGI IMG/M metagenome (GOLD analysis project Ga0172377, IMG submission 119749) | Leachate microbial communities from a municipal landfill in Southern Ontario, Canada - Pumphouse #3 metaG | ecosystem: Engineered > Solid waste > Landfill > Unclassified | place: Canada... | reverse complement strand
ATAAGAAAAGAGAGATGTATGGCAGGGCGGGATTTGAATTGTTAAGACGAAAAGTAGTTCTTTCAAACTCAGGATAAGTTGCACCAAATATGACGAAGAACCACTTTTGGGGTGAAATAAACAATTAATTGAGCGAAAACATATTTCTCTTTATTCGTTGCATCCCACAATATTAGGAAGCAACGTTAGAAATTGAAATCGTCGCGCTCGATAAATCGATGTATCTATCTAAATTTTAAATATTTCAAAGAGCATTTTTTAGTTTTTATTGGGACAGTAATGATATCACATCATAACCTTAACGATCTTTTACTTTACGAAATAGCACTACAATTCTAAGTAGTGATGGATCACTCGGACAAACGTGAACACATTAGAGTGGGAAGATGTGATTCAGGTGTTGTAGGAGTATCTGAGTTGATTTATAAAATTTTTCGCAGGGAAAACTTCCTCCCACAATTGACGTGTTATGTAAAATTAACTACAAATACATAAAATTAAGATTGTGGTTGGTTGTTTTGTTATATATTTGCACTGTTTATATGTAGGACATATAATATATATACCATATGATAGAGAATATAACAGGGAAACTTCAAATCAAGAAAGGCACAACTACCCTTGTAGATCTTGTGGAAGAAGCAATACTTAATTATATCAAAGAGAGTAATTTACAACCGGGTGATGAATTCATGTATGATGAAAGTCAACTTTCAGAACAATTGGATGTAAGTAGGAATGTTGTGCGGGAGGCGCTCAGCAGATTACACTCATTTGGTATTATCCACAGCCGGAAAAGGAAAGGTATATTTTTGCAAGAACCTGACATAAAGAAAAATTTAAGTCGAATAATCGATCCAAAATTGCTTAGCAAAGAACGATACCTGAATCTGCTTGAATTAAGATATATCCTTGAAATCGGAATTATACCCTTGTTGTTTGAAAATTTGCAGGAAAAAGACATCAGTAATCTTTACGAAGTGCTTCCATTGAGCATGATTAAAAATAGGGATATACGTTTGTCAACCGAAGATGAAATCAAATTTCACAGTGTTATATATAAAATAGCGAAAAATCAAACATTGATTGATTTAATGGAAATCATCTTATCGATGCGTTTCCGGCTTTACGACAGCTCAGAGTTTTTCATCTTCAATCAAAAGTTGAATAGTAATAACCTGAAAGCAACCCATTTTGACATTCTTAAGGCGTTAGAGAGTCGGGACAGTACCCTTTACGAAGATGTGATTAAAAGACATTTGTTGCCTTATCACTTATATATAAAAGAAAAGCGTGAAAACATGTAGTCAGACAATTCATAACAAACGGACTAATATCATTTAATCAAGTGAAGATTAATATACTTATCATTCTAATTTCTTCTGTGTTGTTAAATTCCTGTATGACAACTCAAAACCAAATTGATGCAGAAGATGTTGCGCGTAATTATCTCCTTGAATCCATCAGTGATTCAACACTGTTTTGGAATAAAATACATGCAATTGAGTTTTTGATAGATTTAGGTTACATTGAAGAAATAAGATCAATAATGAACATACTAGGAGATAATTATGAAAACACTCCTCAAAAAAGAATCGGATTTTGGAGATGTATGTCAAAGATTGAAACGAATAGCGATATAAAAAACAGGTATATCGACAAAATATTGAATGTGTATTTAGACCCTGAGAGCCCTGATAGAATTCATGCTGCAGAAAGTCTGGCGAAGATGTCGGTATCACTAAAAAATCACCCACAACCAGTACTTCAGAGTGATTCAAAAAACAATAGTTTGAAAGCTTACATCAACTGGAGTTCAGTTTATCCAGAAACTTCAGACTCCTGTATTGATTATTCAGTCTTGATCAAAACATTAGAGTCCGATAATTCAGATTACAAAAGAATCATGGCGTACGGCTTGAAATTTTTAGGGAAAATCAAAAGAGAGCAGTGGGAAAATATTGCTGAAAAAGCAATCAAACAACCCAATGATTACCCTTTTTCAACCTACCTCTTATGTGGGGCATTGAGTACATGCCCCGACAACGCACGAAAAAGCAGTCAAGCTTGTCTCCTCAGAAATAAATTGAAAATTCTTGCGAAAGATAATAACCCTACTAATCAATATGAAGCTTATATTTCTTTGGGCAATTTTGGATGTCCTGATGATTTAATATTCATACGGGAGGAGTTCCTCAAATTATATTCAAGAATGGATTCAATGCAAACCAATAATAGTACCAAAGATGTTTTATCCTCCATATCTTTTGCATTGTTGAAAATAGCAGAAAAAAATAAAGAAGATGAATTTTTCAATCTTTGACTGGAGTATCGTAGTAGCATATCTTTTATTCATGTTGCTAATCGGATATTTTACTTCAAGAACAAACAAAACCGCTGAAGATTATATTCTCGGAGGCAAAACGATGAATCCCTTCATGATAGGTGTTTCATTGTTTGCTACCTTGTTCAGTACATTAAGCTATCTCTCATATCCTGGAGAGATGATCAAGTACGGGGCTGTATTTCTGGCGGGTTTACTGGCATTACCCGTGGCCAACTGGATTATTGGGAAGTTTCTCATCCCGAAATTCATGACCATGAAAGTCAAGAGTGCTTATGAAATCCTAGAGGTAAACGTAGGTCCAGGCACCAGAAAACTGGCTGTTCTATTTTTCTTGTGTTTGCGTTTTTTGTGGATGAGTACAATTATTTATGCAACGGTAGACACAGCATTGGTTCCAATTTTGCATTTTGATCGTTCACTTGTACCTTTTGTAAGCATCACCTTGTCATTACTAACCGTGGTATATACTTCCATGGGGGGGATTAAAGCAGTGGTTAAAACCGATGTTTTACAGTCATTCATTATGTTTTTCGGTCTTATACTGACGATTATTTTTGTGATAACTCAACTTGGCCCTGATCAATCGCTTTTCAATCCAACAATATTTGCTCATTGGGAGCCTATTCATTGGGGAATTGATCCGAACGAAAGAATGACAGTGGGAAATATTTTTATCTTAATATTGGTTATTCAGGTATGTACAGCTGGATCTGACCAAATGGCAATCCAGAGATATTTGTCAACGAAGAGTTCAAGAGATGCTAAATCCTCTTATCGGATTTCACTCTGGGGTGGTGCTTTTATTAAGATTCTATTGGCATTTGCAGGTATATGTGTGATGGCTTATTTTTTTTATAATCCTGAAATGATGACTACAGGTGGAATGACATACGATAATGCCGATTCGTTATTTCCTTTATACATACGGGTTGGTCTTCCCCCAGGCTTGACTGGGTTGATTACTGCGGCACTGCTTGCTGCAGCCATGTCAAGTTTATCCTCGGGACTGAACTCAAGCTCAACTGTAATTTTGGAAGATATAATTAAAAAAAGGAAGAAGGTTGGCAATAATTTTGATCATAATACGGAATTGAAACATATTGTGCGTATTTCATTCATCATTGGGATAATGGTTGCACTCTCAACTTTTTTTCTCCAATATATTACTGGTAATCTATTTGATATAATTCAGAAAGTGGTTAATCTGGTAGTTGCACCCTTGTTCGTCCTTTTCTTCATGGCATTTTTTGTGCCTAAAGCCACAGACCGATCAACTGTTTTTTCAGGAATAATTTCATTGCTTATTGCAATTCTTATTGCCTTCTTTGAATTGTTCGGAATATCATCTTTATGGGTTATCACGTTCTCATTGATAGGAGGTGTTTTATCTGGTGTAATAATCAATTATGTAGAACATAAATGGACTATGTTAAATAAACAATAGATATAAATTAAATTGCCTATGAAAAAAGTTACCCTAAAAAGAAAGAACAAAAGATGCTGCAGTTTAGCAGACATTGAGTTAAAAAAAATGCCGGACAAGGGCTCACCATGTCCGACTAGTCGATTCTAACTATCAGGAATATTAATAATTAAAATCATGCAAAGATATGAATAAATTTGCTATTGCAGGTAAAAGTCCTGACAATAACCTCCATCTGGTTTCAAGAATCATGAGAACAACATTATTTTTACTGTTTGTAAACATACTCGTTTTGCAAGCCACAAATAATCCTTCTCTAGGAAACGTAATTGTCACATCGTTAGAACCTTCATCATTCGAGATTCGAGACCTAGAGGAAAATGGGATGATTGTCTCTGAACAAATGATGCAACAGATAAGAACAATTAGGGGTAAAGTAACAGATAAAGATGGGGAACCCTTGCCGGGTGTAACCATCATTATCCTTGGAACTTCCAAAGGGGTCATTACTGATAATGACGGATCTTATACCATTGAAGTTCAACCGACAGATAAACTAGTTTTTTCATTTGTTGGTATGGAAAACCAGATTATTGAAATTGGCAGCAAAACTACCATCAATGTTGAGTTGTTCGAAAAAGTAGATGAACTGGACGAGGTGACGATCGTGGGATTCAGTAAACAAAAAAAGGAGAGCGTTATCTCTTCAATTACTACAATCAATCCCTCAGAGTTAAAGGTGCCAAGTAGCAATCTTACTACGGCCTTAGCAGGAAAGGTGGCGGGGATGATTTCCTACCAACGTAGCGGGGAGCCAGGAGAAGATGATGCTAGCTTCTTTGTGCGGGGTGTCACTTCATTTTCTTATGCCCGTGGGCCACTGATTCTGATTGATGGTATGGAGATGTCCTCTGGCGATCTGGCGAGGCTTCAGCCAGACGACATTAAAAGTTTTTCAATCATGAAGGATGCGGCTGCTTCAGCACAATATGGAGCCCGTGGTGCGAACGGGGTTATTCTTGTTACCACGAAAGATGGATCGGAGGGGAAAGCAAAAATCAACTTCCGTTATGAGACCTCAGTGTCCTCGCCAACGACAAATGTAGAGCTGGCCGACCCAATAACATACATGCACCTTAACAATGAAGCTGTATTGACACGTAATCCACTAACTACATCCCCTTATACCCAAAGTTATATCGACAACGTGGAGCGTGGAACCAACCCCTATGTTTACCCTGCTACCGACTGGTACAACACCCTGTTTAAGAAATCCGCAGTAAACCATAGAGCCAACTTCAACGTCAGTGGAGGTGGCAATATTGCCCGTTATTATATTGCAGGAACCTACAACCAGGATTATGGGGCCTTAAAGGTTGATAAGCGAAACAACTTCAACAACAACATTGACCTTAAACGATATCTCTTACGCTCCAACGTTTCGATCAACGTGACACCCACCACCGAGGCAGTAGTAAGGTTGTACGGCACGTTTGATGACTACACAGGACCCACCTGGGGTGGATCTGGCCTCTACCAACGGGTCATGCGTACCGATCCGGTGCTCTTTCCGCCATATTATCCCCAGACAAATGAAACAGAACATGTGAAACACATCATGTTTGGGAATTTTGGACAGGGGAATTACATCAACCCTTACGCTGATCTGACCCATGGATATAAAGATTACACCAAGTCGAAAATGATGGGACAGTTCGAGTTGAGACAAGATCTCGATTTTATCACTGAAGGGCTTGAACTAAGGGGAATGTTCAATACAGACCGTTACTCCTATTACGATGTTTACAGATTTTACAATGCTTTTTATTACACGGTAGGAAGCTATGACAAGTACAAAAACACCTACCAGCTATCCCCATTAAATCCCAATGAGGGAACACACTATCTCGATTATCGAGAAAATGGGAAACAGGTGACCTCCACCACTTATTTCGAACTGGCTACCAATTATGATCGTACTTTCGCTGAAAAACATTCTGTGAGTGGCTTGTTGGTCGGTACCATGAGAAACTATCTTGAAGCAAATGCAGGGTCACTAATCATGTCGCTCCCTTTCCGCAACATGGGTCTCTCGGGACGTTTAGCCTATGCTTACGACAATCGCTACTTCTCTGAGTTCAATTTTGGTTACAATGGCTCAGAACGATTTGCCAAACAGTTTCGTTTTGGATTCTTCCCCTCTGGTGGCCTTGCTTGGTACGTCTCGAACGAACCTTACTACGGAACGAAACTCAAAAAAGTAGTTACAAAATTAAAACTCAAGGGTACCTATGGTATGGTCGGTAACGATGCCATAGGTTCTGCCACCGATCGTTTTTTCTACTTGTCTGAAGTAAACATGAATAATTCCGGAAGAGGTTATTCTTTTGGCGATGAATTTGCTTACGGCTTGAACGGGATATCCATCTCAAGATACGCCAACGATCAGATTACCTGGGAGACGGCAACAAAATTGAATGTAGGCCTGGAAGTGGGTTTGATCGACAAATTTGATATCATGCTGGATCTCTATCACGAATACAGAACCGATATCCTGATGAGCAGGGCATCCATTCCACCGAGTATGGGCTTACAGGTTACACCACAGGCAAACGTGGGAGAAGCAAGTGGACGTGGTTTTGATTTTTCCGTAGATTACAACCAGGCATTCAGCAATGGTATATGGCTAACAGGTAGGGCAAACTTCACTTATGCTACTTCCCAATATGAGGTTTATGAAGATGTTGACAACAGCAACACACCTTGGCTGGATCGTGTGGGTCAACCCATCTCACAACAGTGGGGTTATCTTGCTGAGCGTCTTTTTGTGGATGACCAAGAGGTGGAGAACAGTCCCGCTCAGATTTTTGGAGACGACATAAGAGGAGGAGACATCAAATACAGGGACATCAATAACGATGGTGTCATTTCAAGTTTGGATAGGGTTCCGATCGGTTATCCTACAACCCCTGAGATTATTTATGGTTTCGGTCTTTCAACAGGTTACAAGGGAGTAGATTTTTCATTCTTCTTCCAGGGACTGGCAAATGAGTCATTTTGGATCAATGCAGAACAGACCTCTCCATTTATTGATACGGATGGTGACAACAACATTATCTCCAAGAACGCTCTCTTGCAGGTTTACGCTGAAAATCACTGGACAGAGCAGAACCGTGATATTTATGCCTTGTGGCCTCGACTCTCCGACCGACTAATTAGCAACAACACGCAACGTAGCACCTGGTTCATGCGTGATGGCTCATTCCTGCGCCTTAAATCAGTTGAATTTGGCTATTCCTTGCCAAAAAAATGGGTAGAGCCAATTAAAATTACCAATCTCCGGTTTTATACTAGCGGAACCAACCTCTTGACATTTAGCAAGTTCAAGCTGTGGGATCCAGAAATGGCAGGAAATGGCTTAGGATATCCTATTCAAAGGGTTTGGAACATTGGATTACAATTATCGTTTTAAAAAGATCAGAAATATGAAAAGAAGACATATTATAATCATTATATCATTTATAAGTACCTTACTTGCTTGTGATAATTATCTGGATGTAGTACCGGATAACGTAGCCACAATTGATTTCGCCTTTTATGATAGGGTAGGTGCTGAAAAATTCCTTGCCACTTGCTATTCTTACCTACCACATTTTGGATCTTCCGGACGTGATGTGGCTATCCAAGGAAGTGATGAGTTGTGCATTCATGAGCAAAGCGACATTTACTGGCTTAATGGGTTTCACACCTATCGATTGATCCGTGGTCAACAGAATGTCTCGGAACCACTGGCCAATTTTTGGGATGGACGCAATTCGGGGCACAGTCTGTTCCAGGGTATCCGGGACTGCAATATTTTCCTGGAAAACATCCACAAGGTGGGAAAAGACCTCGATGAATGGGAGAGAAACCGTTGGATAGCAGAGGTCAAATTCCTTAAGGCCTATTATCATTACTATCTGATGAGAATGTACGGACCCATTCCCGTCATCAGGGAAAATCTACCTTTGTCGGCCGGTATTGATGAGGTGCGTCTCTTCCGTGAGCCAGTGGATGAGGTGGTGAATTATATTGTGGAATTGATTGATGAAGCAGTGCCTGATCTACCCCAGGAAGTGATGAACACCACGATCGAGTTGGGTAGAATCACGCAACCTGCCGCTCTGGCAATCAAGGCTGAAGTGTTGGTGACCGCTGCGAGCCCATTGTTCAACGGAAACACGATGTATTCTGGCTTTAAGGATTCAAAAGGAATAGTGTTGTTCAACACCCAGTATGAAGAAGAAAAGTGGGAAAAAGCGATGGAGGCCGCCAAGATCGCAATTGAATCGGCCCACGCTGCAAATCACAAATTGTATCTGTTTGACGATCCCAATTATAATGTATCACAAGAGACTAGGCAGATACAGTCATGCAGAGGTGCATTCACTGAGCGATGGAACTCAGAGGTTCTCTGGGGACTTACCCGAAATACGATGAGTGATCTGGAGAAATTTTCACTTCCCTATTTCACTATGAAAGATGTACAAAATATGGGGTCAAGTCCAATCTTCTCCCCTACTTTGCGGATGGCAGAACTCTATTACTCTAAGCATGGTGTACCAATTGAAGAGGATAAAGAATATGATTATTCTAATCGATATAAGACCTCGCTGGCAGATACCACGCAAAAATACTTCATCTCCGATCGTTTCGAAACAGCAAACCTGAATCAGTATAGGGAACCTCGTTTTTACGCAAACCTGGGGTTCGATGGTGGCATCTGGTTTGGTAACGGTAGATACAAGGATGTCGGCATGGGTATTCAATCTGAAACATCCTGGGTTATGACAGCCAAGCGAGGAGAACCGAGTGGGAAAACCCAATCGATCCGCTATTTTGCTACCGGTTACATGCCAAAAAAATACAGCCACTTTCAAACGGTTCATACCGAGACAAGCGGTGTCATAAAAGTCCGGATGGCTTTTCCCATCATTCGACTGGCAGACCTATACATACTCTATGCAGAAGCACGGAATGAGTTTCTCGGTCCGGATGAAGAGGTCTATAAATACCTAGACGAGGTACGTGCGAGAGCAGGTCTGGAAGGAGTGGTTACAAGCTGGGCTACACACTCGAAGTATCCGGAGAAGCCCATGACAAAAGAGGGGTTACGGGAGATCATTCAACAAGAAAGAATGATTGAGTTATCCTTTGAGGGAAAGAGATTCTGGGATATACGGCGATGGAAGATTGCAAACGATTTGCTGAACAAACCGATAAAGGGATGGAACGTAAATGGTGCCACTGCGATGGAATATTACAACATCGTTACCTTGGAAATATTGAAATTCCAGACAAAAGAATACCTGTGGCCTATCAGGGAACACACTTTGCGAATCAATAAGAATTTAGTACAAAATCCTTTTTGGGAAATGTAGATTAAATTAAATCCTTTCGATTTATGAAAAATAATATATACAAATTATGTATACTTCTTCTGGTTGTCATTGTGACAAGTTGCCAGGAAGAATTCAGAGGGCAGTATCCGATAGACAATATTTCCCCAAAGCCGGTATTTAACGTCACGGTAGAGAACTTGCCCGGTGCCGTGAAAATTGATTATGAAATCCCTGATGAGACTGATATATTATATGTCAAGGCAGAATATGAATTATCAGGGGGAAATCATGTCTTTCAAAAAAGCTCCATTTTCAACAACAGCATGTTGATCAAGGGATTTTCGAAATCGAAGAAATCAACCCTGCTCCTCTACACGGTCGACCGTAGCCAAAATGTCTCGGAACCGGTACGGGTTGATATCGAACCGTTGGATTCACCCATTTACGACATCAGAAACTCGCTCACGGTGATAGAATCTTTCGGGGGTGTCAGAGTGAATTGGGACAATCCCTTACGAGAAGAGATTATGGTCGGTGTGCTAACAAAAGATTCCATCACAGGTCAATTTGAAAACAGAGAAAATTTCTACTCATCTGAGATGATGGCAAACAGATCTGTCCGGGGAATGGATTCCACGCTGATCACGATTGGGGTATTTGTGAGGGATATTTACATGAATTTTACTGACACGTTGGTACTGGATGTGAAACCCATTTTCGAGGAGGAGATCCCGAAGTCAAATTTTTCACCTCTTCCTCTACCCTCATTCGTGCGACTGTTCAACAACAATTCAACGTTACAGAAGATTTGGGACGGGAATATTTTTGATGAAACCAATTATAACTACCTCTATATCAATCCTGGTAATCCCATGATGCCATTTTTTACATTTGATATGAAGGTTACAGCTAAATTCTCGCGTTCAAAATTTTGGCCCAGACTCCGCTATGCCTACACGCTTCATAGTCCAAAAATTTGGGAGTGGTGGGGAACAAATGATGAAGTAGTAGCCCGAAACAATGAAGATTTGAACTGGGAGTCTAATCCGGCCTGGACAAAATTGATGCGTTGTGAATCGAAACGTCCGTCTGGTCTTGATGAAGGTGCACCCCTGACCAGCGAGGATACGGAATACATTGAAGCAGGCGAAGAATTTGAATTTCCAATCGAGGCACCCGCAGTTCGTTATGTAAGGTTTAAACTGATTAGTTCTTGGAGTGGTAGTGATGGTGTGAACCTCCAAGAGGTACAATTCTGGGGACAAATTCAAAATAATTAAAACAACGAATATGAAAATAAATATATTTATACTCACTTCAATTTTATTGATGATGACCTGGCTGTCCGGTTGTTCAGACATGAACGACAAGCATGATATATATCTGCAGAAAGGAGAGCATATTTATATCGGGAAAGTTGATTCCCTGCATATTTTTCCTGGGGATAAACGTGTCCAAATAAGGTATTGGGTTTCGGATCCTAGATGTAAAAAAGTAGGATTCTACTGGTACCCCGAAAATGATTCCCTTATGGCGGAGATTGCCAAAAGCGCTCCGTTAGACTCGTTCGAGGTGATGATCGGTGAGACCTATGGTTCTAAATCGATCGCCGAGGGCAGCTACACGCTTAAAATCATAACTTACGACGAAAAAGGAAATTACTCTATTCCCGTGGAAAAGATTTTCAATGTATATGGAGAGGCCTACCGTAAAAGTTTGATAAATAGACCGTTGAGCAGTGTTAACTATTCCGGAAGCGATTTCAAATTATCACTCGATTTTTCTGAATTCTCCATTAACGAATCAGAAATAGGGGTGGATATTTTTTATACCAACAGAGAGGGGGAAGAGAAGAAGATGTCTGTAAGCTCCGATAGCTTAAACAGGCTCTCTACTGTATATATAAATCAGTTAGATCCAAAAAAAGGTGTTACATATCAGACGAAATTTCTCCCGGAACCCCAGGCTGTTGACACTTTCATTACTGAACCGCAAAGATTGGATATAGTTGAGATCATTAACGTGGCGCTCAAAAAACCTGTCAGATACAGCGACAAATTAAATTCAAGTTATCCGGGTGAGCTGGCTGTCGATGGTATTATATATACTACACCAAGCAGGTGGGTAAGTACGAACGGAGGTGAACACTGGCTCGAGATTGACCTGCAGGAAGAATTTAACGTCTTCTCTATTCGGACCTTTATCGGAGCGTATGGTCCTCTTGCATACCCTGTGGAAAATTTTATGTACCAAGTTGAAGTAGATGGTGAATGGGTGACAGTAGCTGATGTTACAGGCAACACCGACCCGGGATTCAAAGCAGAATTCCCGGAGGTCAAGACCAGCAAGGTACGCTATTTTGTTCCTAATTATTCTAACAACATGGTACGTATGTACGAGATAGAAGTTTACGCAAAGATTACCTATTGATTGTTGTTTACTGGGTATTAATAATAACAGGAAAATAAAAGAATGAATTTTTTATATTTAGCATTGATGATTTGTTCACTGTCAGGTTACAGCCAGTATGACAACGATGGTGTACAGGACAGAGTTTGGTCAGAGAAGGGGCACACCCCCTTCTCTGACCTGAATTCGGGTGTCCCGGTGTACAAAAAAACAGAAGTAATCTATCTCAAGGACGGGAAATCAGCTTTAAAGATCACTTTCGGTGAACCAGTTGTGATTGATGTGGCTGAAAAAGTTGAAAAATGGGGATTTTTCCAATTCCCTGATATCTACTACGATGTCGAGAATCAAATTGTTGTTTCGTGGAGCATGCATAATGATAACATAGCATCCTACGGAAAAGGAGGCAGAGCATATGCTATCTCTAAGGATGGAGGAAATACATGGGATACAACAAAAAAACCTGGCAGAAGAGATGGCGGTTTGTTGCTCCCCAATGGCGATAGGATTAACATCCATACTCCGAAAGCACTTAAGGTGGAGGATTTGGAGTTGCCCGAACCAGTGGCTGAATCCCATAGCTACTATCCTGATCGTGGAGCCTACACCTACCTGTACAAGGTAAATGAGTTGCCTGAGGAGCTACAAGGCGTCTATATTAGCCGGAGAAAGAAGGGAGAAAAAAGATCAACCGTTGAACAAAGCGTAATGAATGATCCTCTTGCAGTAAGATACAGCCGTGAGGGTTTGTTCCCGGTAGTATGGTGGGGTGATATGCATGTGGCAGCAGATGAAAGTATCATCGCTGGTATCTATCCTGGATTTTCCATCGAGAAGGATGGCAGCGTGGATGCATCCGGAGTCTTTTTTTATCGTTCCACCGACAACGGGTACAGCTGGAATATCCTCTCAAGAATTCCATATGATCCAGATCCCAAGGCAGATCCGAACGGCAAGATACGCTTGATCAGGGGTTATCATGAACCGGTATTTGAGATACTTCAGGATGGCAGTTTTCTCTGCATTATGCGTACCGCCGATGAATTGGGAAACACGCCCATGTACGTTACACGCTCTACCGATATGGGAAAAACATGGACAGAACCTACTCCTTTCACCCGAAATGGGGTTAGACCTAGGATGGTTCAGTTGGAAAATGAAGTGATTGCATTGGCTTCCGGTAGACCTGGCATGCAGGTACGTTTTTCGACAGATGGTAAGGGGCTCAAATGGACTGACCCATTTGAAATGCTACCGTATGAGGATGATAAAAGAGATGTATCATGTGGGTACCCCAACATGCTGGTTACCGGAGAAAATGAATTTCTTTTGGTATATTCCGATTTTACCTTTCAAACAGAAAAAGATGAGAGACGAAAAGCAATCAAAGTGAGAAAGATAATAGTAGAACCGGTTAAATGAATACGTAGGAATTGAAGAGTACGTGGAAAAAAGTATTGTTAGGTTTGGTTCTTGGTGTCTGCGCACACTTTTCGGGATTTGCACAACACCAAAAACAATGAAGGCTTTCAGGAAATAAAGAGAGCTCTTTAATGAAGAGGATCAGAGCGTTAACATGCTGCATAATAATAACATATGGGTTATACAATAGGCTGTTTGGCAAAACTCAGAGCTGTACGTTGCAGAAATGCTTCAGATCCTGGGCGAGATGACCTATATAAGAGACTACCTTCATACTCCATTTAACATCGAAAAGAAACGCCTTTTGGACAGTTCCAAAAATCATATTCTCTGGTGGTTTAATTCCCTCTCCGTAAATAACCCCTACATGTAAAAAACGATATAGTAAACAACAGACATGTTAAAGAAAATTACATACGCAATTCTATACTTGCTGTTCGTTGTACATTCATTAGCAGCACAAACAGGCTTTGGCCAGGCCGAAAAAATAAACAGTAACTGGAAGTTTCTCATTCAGGATATTCCTGATGGAGAGCGTACCGATCTGAAGGATCAGAACTGGCAAAGAGTGGAGCTGCCGCACGACTGGAGTATAAGGCAACCTCTGAGTCCTACCCATGCCAGCTGCATGGGATACCTGCCCGGCGGCATTGCCTGGTACCGCAAGAGTCTCGATATCCCAGCCAATAAAAAAGAGGAAAAAGTTTACATTTATTTTGAGGGGATCTATAACCGGAGTGAGGTTTACCTAAATGGAAAACTGCTGGGAAAACGCCCCAATGGCTACATCTCCTTCATCTATGATGCTACACCATATATTCGCTTTGGAGAGGAAAACACTCTTGCTATACGTGTCGATCATAGCAAGGATGCAGATTCCAGATGGTACACAGGTTCCGGTATCTACCGCGATGTGTGGCTGATTTATGCCCATCCGGTTCATATTGCCCGGTGGGGTGTGCATGCCTATCCTGAGATTGCTTCGCTAGAGAAAGGAAAATTGAATGTGAAGATGGAGATTGAGAACGGGACCACGGAGATAGCCAAAGTGTCCGTAATAAATGAACTCTTCAACAGTGAGGGGAAACGAGTTGCACGAAACAACATCAAAAACGCAATCCCAGTTGGTGATAGCAAGATACTAGAAAGCAGTTTAACCATATCCAATCCTGCACTGTGGAATATTGATAACCCCAACCTCTACCGACTCAGGACAACAGTTACCCAGAACGGGAAAGTGATTGACAAAACAGAAACCGTCACGGGATTCAGAACTTTTACATTTGACTCCGACAAGGGGTTTGCTCTGAACGGGGTATGGATGAAAATGAAAGGTGTTTGCCTGCATCACGATGGCGGTGTGTTAGGAGCTGCAGTTCCTCGGGAGGTATGGAAAAGAAGACTTCAGACACTGAAGGAAATTGGCGTAAATGCGATCCGCACCAGCCACAACCCCCAGGCGCCTCATCTCTATGATTTGTGCGACGAACTTGGCTTGCTGGTAATGAATGAGGCGTTCGATGAGTGGGAATTTCCCAAACGCAAGTGGATTGAAGGATGGAACAGAGGTACACCCGGCTTTGAAGGATCTTTCGATTTCTTTGAGGAATGGGCTGAACTAGATCTGGCAGACATGGTGAAGCGTGACAGGAACCATCTCTCAATATTCGCCTGGAGTATAGGAAACGAAGTGGATTATCCCAATGACCCCTATTCGCATCCAGTACTCGACGGAGGTGGAGATACAGGTTTTACCCAACCCATCTTCGGTGGATACAAAAAGGATGCACCGGATGCCATGCGGCTGGGGGACATTGCAAAAAAGCTCGTGGCCACGGTAAGGAAGTTGGATAACTCACGTCCTATCACCGCAGGGCTGGCAGGGGTGGCCATGTCCAACGTAACCGCTTTTCCCTCATCGCTCGATATCGCTGGGTACAATTACACCGAAAGCAGGTATGAGACCGATCACGAGAATTATCCTGACAGGGTGATTTTCGGCAGCGAGAATCGGCACGACTATGAGGCCTGGAAAGCAGTTAGAGACAAGGAGTTTATCTTTGGTCAGTTCATCTGGACAGGTGTCGATTACCTGGGAGAGTCTGGCAAATGGCCTTCAAGGGGTTTCTATTCAGGCCTGCTTGATTTCGGGGGATTCATCAAGCCAAGGGGATACTTTAGAAAGTCACTCTGGAGTGACGAACCCACAGCTTATCTGGGCACCTATCCTGTTCCCCAAAAAAAAGGGGTGAGTCGGATGGACGATGTTTGGTCGCAACTCGAAGCTGAGCAACAGGGAAATTACGTGGAACGTGTTCCCTCAATGGATGCCTGGCCCATCTGGAACTACACAAAAGGGCAACTGATACGGGTTGTGACCTACACAAATTCTGCCAAAGCCAGGCTCCTGTTGAATGGGAAGGAGATCGGTAAAACGCAGCATAGGAACGATGAACATGGAATCATATACTGGGACATTCCTTATCAACCAGGATTTTTAAGGGTGGAAGGCTTGAATGAGAGCAATGAGATAATCATCAGCCACGAGATCAAAACAACGAGACAACCTTATGCCATTACGGCTTTTCCCATTACAGATCATGTTAAACCAGGAGAGGTAGCCCAGATCATTGTAAATGTAACAGATATGAACGGCGAAACGGTCATGCTCTCAGACAACGAGGTAACTTGCCACATCATCGGACCGGGACGCTTGCTTGGTCTAGAGGGAAGCAACAATACAGATATGACAGATTATACTGATAACGCTCATCGTGTATATCACGGTAGAATGATTGCCTACATTCAAGCTACAGGTGGAAGTGAGGAAAAAATTCAAATCCAATTCACCTCTCCATGGCTGGAATCTGCCGATGTTGTAATCACCCAGCAAAAATGAAAATGAAAATGAAAACCAAGGGGACAATTTTATTACTGTTCGTAACGTTGCTGATATACGGTAAGAAAACAGAAAACAGCAACCCGGAACCACAAGTGAAAAGAATCTGGGGATTGGCCCCACACAACGCGTTCACTGATATCATCGAGTTTCAAAACAATTTTTATTGCACGTTCCGAGAGGCTAAGAGTCATGTGGGTGGAGACAACGGATCAGATGGGAAGATTCGGATTTTGATTTCAGTTAATGGGAACGACTGGAGATCCATTGCCCTACTTGAAAAGAAAGGATATGATCTGCGTGATTCGAAGCTGTCAATAACACCTGAAGGTAAATTAATGGTACTGATGGGCGGAACCAGGTGGGAAGGGAAAAAGCAGGTGAATCGGCTAACCCATGTTTCATTTCTGAATGGTAAGACAGGTCGCTTTTCAAATCCCGCACCGGTAGAGATTGATAAAGCAATCCGATCCAAGTATGATTGGTTGTGGAGAGTTACATGGAATGAGAAGGATGAAAATGGCTATGGTATCGTCTATCAACGGAAGAGCAATACGGAAAATGAGTCATACCTTCTGAAAACGGAGGACGGTATACGTTACAGCGTTATCTGCAACTTGTCGAGCAACAAATTACCGGGTGAGTCTACACTCCTCTTCAATCGTGAAAATGAGATGTTGGCTGTCATACGCAATGATGCCCGAGGGAAAAACCATGGACAATTAGGAAAAGCTCGTTATCCGTATGATACATGGAATTGGAAGAACTTAGGGGTACACCTCGGTGGCCCAGATATGATAGAGTTGAATAATGATCTATATATCATTGGCAGCCGTGCGTTTGCGGAACAAGGCAAAACAACCACCGCACTCTTTATCTTTGATGACCGATCGAATGAATTTTACAAAATAATCGATCTCCCCAGCGGGGGGGATACCAGTTACCCGGGAATGCTTCTTCACCAAGATCAGCTCTGGGTATCTTATTACTCCAGTCACGAAGGTAAATCCCAAATTTATTTGGCCCGGATACCTGTAGGATACATTATGTCACAAATTAGAAAATAAATTATGGAGAGTATATTCATCGAAGCAGAACATTTTAACGATACGGGTGGATGGGTTATCGACCAGCAAAGTATCGCAAGTATGGGATCCCCATATTTGATGGCCCATGGGCTTGGAATACCGGTAGATGACGCTATGACCAGTGTGGTTATATCCCAATCGGAAAGCTATAGGATATGGGTACGTACGCGTAACTGGATAGAAGGCGAGATTGATCAAAACGCACCGGGCAAATTCAGGGTAATTATCAACAACGAGCCCTTGATGCCCCTGTTTGGAGTGGGAAAAAATAACTGGCACTGGCAAGATGGTGGATCAGTCTGGTTAGAGGCCGGAGATGCCGAGATCAGGTTACATGATTTGACTGGGTTTAACGGGCGCTGCGATGCTATACTGCTCACATCTGATCACACGTTGATTCCCCCTGATGATGGAGAATTGTTACGCTTATTCAGGGATCAGTTTAGTACAGAAAGCACTAAGGAAGAATATGTTTTTGACCTAGTAGTGGTGGGGGGGGGCATCGGTGGCATCTCTACCGCGCTTTCGGCAGCCAGAAATGGGTGTCGGGTAGCCCTCGTGCACGACAGGGAGGTGCTGGGTGGTAACAACAGTTCGGAGGTACGAGTGGGCCTATCAGGATCAATTTATCAGGATCCTTATCCAAGACTGGGGAGCTTGATCGACGAGTTTGGTCCCGTGGGTCATTGGACCCTGTGGGAAGCACAAAACGACCCCGGTTCGGAACGAAGTAAGAAAATACTCGAGACCATCAAACAACATCCGGAGAAGAAAATACATAACGCTGGGCCAGCCGGGAATTATGAAGATGACCTGAAATTAGCCGTGATCAAAAGAGAAGAAAATATTTCACCCTTTCTAAATACCCATATGGATGCTGTTCAAATGGATGGGAACCGTATCATTTCTGTAGAAGCTACGAATATACGTGACGGGAAAAAAGTACTCCTAAAGGGTGATTACTTTGTTGACTGTACCGGTGATGCTAACCTCGGTTTTTTGGCAGGAGCCGATTTTCGGGTGGGCAGAGAGAGCAAGGAGATGAGCAATGAACCATCAGCACCCGATAAAGAAGACAATATGGTGATGGGTACATCCATACAATGGTATGCCACAGCAAAGGAGCAGGAAATATTCTTTCCTGATTGTCCGTGGGCTGTTCAGTTCACGGAGGAGACTTGCAAACACAAGATTAAAGGTGACTGGAACTGGGAAACAGGATTTTTCAGGGATCAGGTACATGATATAGAACATATCAGGGATTACGCGCTAAGGGTGATTTTTGGCAACTGGTCCTACCTCAAGAACCATAGTTCCAGAAGAGATAGATACCGGAATTACACGTTAAACTGGATCGCATACATAGCCGGAAAGCGTGAATCGAGACGCTTGCTTGGTGAGGTGATCCTGACCGAAACAGATATTCTCAATCAGGTGACCTATCCCGATGCATCCTTCACGACTACCTGGAGCATTGACCTGCATTACCCGCAATACTCCGATAAATTCAATGGGGAACCCTTTTTGTCGAAGGCGGTTAAACAGAAAATATCCCCCTACGCGGTTCCATACCGCTGCCTCTACTCCCGTAACATTGCAAACCTTTTTATGGCTGGCAGGAATATCAGTGTGACGCATATAGCCCTTGGCAGCGTGCGAGTGATGCGTACCATCTCCATGATGGGTGAAGTTGTAGGCATAGCTGCCTCCATCTGCAAAGAGAGGAATATTTTCCCACGTGATGTTTATCACAAGCATTTAGGTCATTTGACAGAAAAACTATTAAAAGAAAACATTTAAGTTAAAATATAATCTCATGATACAATTTACCAAAATCGAAGGTTTGATTGCACCGGTTTTTACTCCATTTACTAAGGATGATGAAATTAACGAAGAAATCATTCCCTTTTATGCAGAGCAATTGAAGCGAAAAAAATTAAAAGGGGCATTTATCTTGGGTTCTTCGGGAGAGGGAATGCTGATGAGTGTGGAGGAAAGGATAGCAATGACTGATTTATGGGCTAAAGAGCGAACTCCAGATTTTAAGATGTTTGTACATATTGGTGCAAATTCATACAAAGACGCACAGAAGTTGGCTATACATGCTCAGAAAGCGCATGCTGATGCTGTTTCACTCATGGGACCTACTTTCTTACAGCCTAAAACTGTCACAGAGTTGGTTACTTATATCAAGGTAATTGCTGATACAGTACCTGATACTCCTGTTTACTTCTATCATATACCAGTACGCACAGGAATTCATTTCAACATGATAGATTTGTTGCGTGAAGCAAAAGACAATATTCCAAATCTGGTTGGGATAAAATTCACGAATAGCAATTTGATGGATATGCAGCAGTGCATCAATTTTGAGAATGGTCAGTTCGATATTCTTCATGGATCAGATGAAACATTGCTCTGTGGATTATCACTTGGCATTAAGGGTGGAATCGGAACCACCTACAACTTGATTCCCGAGCTTTATTATGACATGATAGAAGCATACAACAAACATGACACCGAAAGCGCTAGGATTCTTCAACTGCAATCTGTAAATCTATTGAGCATCATCAGCAAATATGGGGGGGGGATTGTTGCCGGTAAGCAGCTCATGAAAATGGCAAATATCGACTGTGGACATTGTAGGTTGCCCCTGCGTAATATAAGCAGGGAAGATGTTACGGAAATGGAAAACAACCTGAAAGATACGAATCTATATGAGCTAATAACTTGTGCATTCAAATAATTATTAATTATTTAGCGACAATCATATGAAAAAGGTCAAATGTTTTTACACTCAAAAATGATTTTCCGGTTGGTGTGTGTTGTCATTTTGGCTTCATGTGTAACTACTAGGAAAGTCGCCGGTCAGAGACTCCATAACATCGTATACATCATGGCCGTCAATTATTTTCACGGATGGTGTTAAGCAATTATACCACTATATCGAAGAAATCAAACTGAAACGAATAGCAGTAAACGAGGTAATCACGTATCGCATACGTGTCTAGCTCCATCTCGGAACCAAGCCATGTTTGTCTGCTCTTCAGCAAGCTGCAAAACTGAATAATTAGATTGAGCCTGTTATCAATGGCCACAATAGTAAAGATTAACAAATTCTCACAAAATATCAGTTATTACAAAAAATTATTTTACTATTAATGGAAAATTAATAATATTATTTTATGAATATGAAAATCATCTTTTTTATACTCCTGTTTGCCGCTTTTGCAATTAATATATCCGCTCAGGTTCATATTATTCCAGAACCCAAAGAGGTCACCTTAAAAGAAGGCCATTTCAGGATCTCTCCGTCTACCGTAATTGAGCATTCGGGATTAGCGGCGGAGGGGCATGCCAAACTGCTCCAACGCTTCCTACAGGAACATTTTGATCTTTCTCTTGATCTCCAGAAAAGAGACCGAAAAGCAAGAAATCGTATTAGAATGAAACTTACGGACAACATGACGCCTGAATCATATCAACTGATTACCGATGAAAGGGGGATCATCATTGAAGGTGATGATACAGGTATTTTTTACGGCTTGCAGTCATTGAAACAGATCATTGAGAACAGCCATTCCCTCACATTGCCTCACTTGGTTATATACGATGAGCCCCGTTTTCCCCACCGGGGAATGATGCTCGACGTTGCTCGGTATTATTACCCCGTGGAGGTAATTAAATCGCTCCTTGACCAGATGGCGCATTATAAGTTGAACGTTTTTCACTGGCATCTCACCGAAGATTACGGCTGGCGCATAGAGATCAAAAAATATCCCGAACTTACCCAAAAAGGAGCGTGGAGGAAGAGTACCCAATACAGGAAGGAACCCCGGCTTCACGATAATGTACCCCATGGTGGTTATTATACACAGGATGAGGTGAGAGAAATCGTGATGTATGCGGCAGAGAGGAAGATCACAGTGATTCCTGAGATTGAGATGCCTGGACATGCGATGGCTGCTTTAGCAGTCTATCCTCAACTGTCCTGTTCGGGAGGCCCATTTGAAATCCCAATCAATTGGGGAATCAAGGATGAGATCTTCTGTGCTGGAAACGATGAGGTATTCCGCTTCCTGGAGGATGTCCTTAAAGAAGTGATCGACCTCTTCCCTTCTCAATACATACATATTGGAGGAGACGAAGCTCCGAAAAAAAGATGGCAAAGCTGTGCTAGATGTCAGCAGAGAATCAAGGATGAAAACCTGAAAAACGAAAAGGAGTTACAAGGATATTTTGTAAAACGTATTGCTGATTTCCTAAATAAAAAAGGGAAGAAAATTATTGGATGGGATGAGATCCTGGAGGGAGGGCATGTTCCAGATAACGCGGCCGTTATGAGCTGGCGCGGTCCTAAAGGTGGAATTTCTGCAGCCAACAAAGGATATAATGTAATCATGGCACCGAACAACTTTTACTACCTGGATCGATATCAGACGGATGACATATCGGTTGAACCCATCAATATTGGGGGATTTGTACCTCTCGACTCAACCTATCTTTTCGATCCCTGTGGTGGCATCCCACCAGACAAGCATAAATTTGTGATAGGTGTTCAGGGAAATATTTGGATGGAATACATCCACAGCGTGGAGATGCTGGAATACATGATGTATCCCCGGATCCTAGCGGTGGCAGAATCAGGTTGGTCACCTGCAGACAGAAAGGATTACCCTAACTTCATAGAAAAAATGTCATACCATCTGAATTGGCTCGACCAACAATCTATCGCTTTTCGTATTCCTGAACCTTTCATTCAGCAAGTTGTTAAAACAGTCGAATCTCATTACATCATAGAACTGACACCTACCGTAAGAGATGCTGTCATTTTTTACTCACTGGATGGTGAAGAACCCATTACTCGAGGTAAGGTGTATCGGGAAACAATTCGTTTCCCAAAAGATCAGGGATTTAAAGAATTGAAATGTGCCGTTGTTTTACCTTCAGGACGTACAAGCATGAACTATACCTTTAAAATTGATAAATAGATGAGGACTCTACTTTTGTTTTTCTTATGCTTCATCGGGACTTCCTCATATAGCCAGTCGACTCGTAGATATGTGGATCAATTGTCCGATTCCATCACTCCCTCAAGGAATGTCATTTACAAGGAAGTGGGAGAATTGTCACTCAGACTCAATCTTTTTGAACCGGATACTATCCCGTTAAATAACAATAAGAGGCCATGCGTGATTGCATTTCACGGAGGTGGATGGAGTGGAGGACATCCTTCGATGACCTATCCCATCCTTCAGGAATTTGCGAAGCGAGGTTGGTTGGCCATCTCTGTTGAGTACAGATTGTTAGATGCTTCGAAAAACACAGGGGTTGTCGATTGCGTGAAAGATGCCAAATCGGCCATTCGATTTGTGAAAGAACATGCTACTGAACTACGGATCGATTCTGCAATAATAACCTTGGTGGGTCTCTCGGCTGGAGGTCATCTTGCGGCTGGGGCAATACTGTTCGATGATGCAGATGATCCGCGGGATAATTGTCAGATCTCACCCGTACCCGCTAACATGATTCTTTATTACCCAGTGCTTGACACATCCCCTAATGGGTATGGGAACAAGAAAATCGGAAACATGTGGTGCAAGTTTTCGCCCCTTCATCAAGTCAGGGAAAGTCTTCCTCCTACTCTTATCTTTCATGGAATGAAAGACAACGTTTCACCGGTTGAGGGTATTCTCGCCTTTCAGAGAAAGATGGTTGCATACGGCAACAGTTGTGACTTAATTCTTCACGGTGAAGGCAATCATGGCTATTTTCTCTATCACAAATTACTCTTTGATGAGGTTATTAATCAAACCTTCAGTTATCTGACGCGTGTAACTAACTGGTAGCAATTCCTAACTAGGGTCTGCTTATTTAATCCCAATCAGGCACAAAAATTTATTTGTGACCCGAGTGGATAAATGTTTATATTTCTCATTCTCATCAGCTTCAATAGTAAAGAGACAAAATAAGGCAAGGGAATATCCCTCATGTGTCGGATCAGGTTCATCACAAATATGATTGCCCCTATCCAACTGTTTGACGTCGAGGAGAGTCTGGCGCGGATATCATTTAAACCATATCCACGTTTCCCCTGACCAAACTTTCCTTCAACCTGATTGCGTTCCGCCGCCTCTCGTCGCTCTTTACGTTTTTGGTATCTGCTCTTGATCTCT
>Ga0172377_10001568_pt1 | contig 23148 bp, 17 predicted proteins | sample Pumphouse3metaG_FD_119749 | JGI IMG/M metagenome (GOLD analysis project Ga0172377, IMG submission 119749) | Leachate microbial communities from a municipal landfill in Southern Ontario, Canada - Pumphouse #3 metaG | ecosystem: Engineered > Solid waste > Landfill > Unclassified | place: Canada... | reverse complement strand
CTTGCCCCTCTTTACCGGAATCTACAAACGTGGAGCAGGCTTGGGCCCAGCCGTGGCTTTTCTTTATTCCGGCCCAGCTATCAACGTCCTGGCCATTGTATTGACCGCCCGCATCCTGGGTCTCGAGATCGGCATCGCCAGAGCGGTGGGAGCTGTGGTTTTCAGCGTTATCCTGGGGCTGATCATGCACTTCATCTTCCGCAAAGAAGAGCTGCAGCGGCAAGGCGAATTCGACTATGCTGAGCTTCAGGAAGAGAGTCCCCTCTGGCAGAAGATCATCTATTTTGCCTTGATGATCCTGATCCTCATCACTTTGACCTGGGCCAAGCCGGGTGGCTCTACCTCTGCTTTCATGAGCTTTATGTATGCCTACAAATGGATCATCTCAGGGATCCTGGCCTTTGGCCTGGGCCTGTCTTTGGTCTTGATCTACGGCTTCAAGCTCTGGAAAGTGCTGCTTACGGCAGTGGTAGTGACCGCTTCTGGAATGCTTTTCCCCGCTCAGCCACTCATCGCATATATCATCGGCCTTGTCATGCTGGTGGGCTTTTTGAGACAAGAAAAAGGCGAGCTGAAGGATTGGCTTGGTTCCACTTGGAGCTATACCAAGCTCATTATGCCTCTGCTCTTTGTAGGTGTGATGATCGCCGGATCGCTCTTGGGACGCCCCGGACATGAAGCCTGGATTCCTTCTTATTGGGTAGAGGCTGCAGTAGGTGGAAATTCCTTCGGAGCAAATTTCTTTGCCTCCATTTCCGGAGCCTTTATGTATTTCGCCACCCTTACCGAAGTTCCCATCTTGCAGGGGCTTTTGGGTAGCGGAATGGGGAAGGGACCGGCTCTGGCTCTGCTACTCTCCGGCCCTGCACTCTCACTGCCCAGTATGCTGGTGATAAATACAGTCCTGGGTCTGAAGAAGACTTCCGCCTTCATCGCCCTGGTCGTCATACTATCCACCATCACCGGATTCCTCTTTGGGACCTTCTTCGTTTAAAGGGAATTGCCTTCGTCACCGATCATAACAGTCCCTACAGGCCTGCTTTGTAGCGCAGAACGCCGTTTCTGCGAAACTGCGCTGAGCGTTGCTTGAACGCACCACTGTCCTGTTTTGACTTTCATTTTTGATTTGGCAGCAGGCTTCAGATTGTCCTTGTGTCTTGTTTATCCAGGCAAACTACATTTATTCCCAATCCAAAAATGAGAGTTAAAACAGGGGGAGCTTCAATACTGCGAGCTTAGTCTATCCGATCAGCGTTGCTTTTGGTGGCATCATCCGGATGCCTTGTTCTTAATCATAGCAATGGTATTGGGATATTACACACGGGCAATTGTGACATAACGTGCGGGCATTTGGCTATTTAGGGGCGTTGGGCATAACGCCCAAAAACACCGATCTGTCATTCATACACACTGTAAACCACAGATTGGCCCTTTGGGCTTTCACCGAAAGCCCCTACGTACACAATTCGGTTTTAACAAGTCTTCGTCTTGAGATGACTCGGAAACTCAAGTCATCTCGAGTTCAAACTCCGTTAAAAGCAAGTCTATACCAAAAGGAGTGAGGCAGCTATCGCTTAGTTTAAGGATGTTGTAGTTTCAAAAAGACATTAAACAACCTTTTACAAAAAGTCTTTAAAGCATCTTATGCTTATGTGACACTATTTCATCAGCATCATCTTGATAGTTTTACTTTTTCCTTCATGTACCACGCGCGCAAAGTATAGTCCTGAACTCACAGTCCGGTCACTGTGATCTTTCCCATTCCATAGAATAGTATGCTTGCCCTGATCCATTGTACCATTGATTAGCTCTTTCACTTTTTGTCCCTTAATATTATACACAGTGAGTTTTGTCTTAGCTGACGACGGTATGGTAAAGCTGATAGTGGTTGATGGATTAAAAGGGTTAGGGTAATTGGACTCTATGGCAAAAACAGTTGGGATGTCGTCCCCAGCTACTATCAAGTTAATCCTACGAAAGGCACCTGGTTCGGGATAGAGAGTATTATCATCCTTTGTGCCCCCGACAATGTTGACAACTTTCAGTCTCTTTTGTACTTTTGAACTCCATCATCATAAAGCGATCGAACCACACTCCAATCTCCTCGCTGAATTTTCATCGTTATAATTGCATCTGTTACTGGTGTCTTATAGTTAAAAACCGCTGCGTTTGCATATAGCACTTCATCATAAGGGATTACTCCTGATAATGGAAGAAAATCAACAAGAATATCTGAATCAAGCTCTACGGAAATGTTGAACAAATCAAGCTCAAGCGCATTGGGTTTTCTTTCAAGACTAATCGACCACAAACCATTTTCGGGATACGCAATCTCAATAACTCCTACCCTATAATAAACATTATGAATTCCTGAGTCGTCTGTGTAGCTTGCACCACTTGGTGAAGTTAGCTCAAAACTAATCGGATCAGCAATAGTGTATGCATCCAAAGAATAGTCTATTCGCAGGGAATGAGCCTCTGAATCTACCTCAAAGGATAAATCCACTACTGGTGTCTCAGAAAATGTCCCAGTTTGCTGAGTCACAAGGGGTTTGTTTCTTATGTCGCTAATCAAAGATTTGATATCTATAAAGCTGGAATCAATGGATGAGCGATAATAGGCTTGACCGTTTCCCCAGTCTGCAATGCTCTGCATCAGCAATTTGGCAGCTTCAGCATCATAGGGCATGTGTGGATCACCATCTGTTTTATTCTTTTGGGACTGGGGAATTTCGTAGCAAAGGGTATGGCATGAAATAGCTTGCGGATTGTAGTTAGTAGTGATCTCTGAGTGAATCAGACTATTTGGATAAGGGGGTGTTACTGTATCCTCTTCTCTAATCCAATGCCAACCATCTGATAAAAGTATCATCGCTTTGTCTGCCTCAGAGGCTTGAAATGGACTATGCGCATATTCTATAGGCAGTATCATGTTTGTGGCCAGAGGCTGATTTGGTCCGACTATCATAGCTTGCAATTCCTCTGTTATAATTGATGGTAGCAAGCCCCCCATCTTCATCACAAACTAACTTGTCTATGTACTCCAATGGGTAATTGCTGGCATTGTAGTCCAATCCAAATCCAAATATGTTTATCTTATCCAAATTTCTCAAATGCCCGATTATGCTTTTTGCGGTTTCTACAACACTATCTGTAACTGCAGCCATACTGCTGGTGTAATCCAAAGCTACAGCTAATTCAATAGCATCACTATTTACCGTGAATCCCGGCTCAGTAAGCCCATCAAAACCATCCCTTACATTCGCGGCATTGAACGCAAAATAAATATGACCATCGGGGGTTGTCGGACTTCCAAAATCTACTATTATATCAAATTCCCCATCTTCGGATACTACCCATAGCGGGCCACTCCATTTACCTTCGGCATTGGTCTGCACATTGGCTATGGGGCTAAAGCCAGCCGGAAAGTACTGATCTATTCCTTCTACAGAGGCCCCATCAATATAGCCGTAATCACCATGCCGAATCAAGTAAACGGCTATCTTGGTATTCTGAGGAGCATTGGTGATGTTCACATATACTGTATCATTGAAGCTATAGATATTCCTGCTTTTGTTTCCTCCGCTATAGCTCTCCACTTTTGGATAGAAATGAAAGCCGCGGGACGTATAGGCTTTTTGGATGGCTACCTGCTTGGGATTCAATGGATAGGGAGTGGTATCATCATCCACCCGCTTCATCAGAATATTGTAGAAATAACGGGGCTTGTAACGATATTCCGCGTTGAGAGGGATATCTTCCTTTACGACACCCAAAGCACCAACAAGCAGTGTATCCACTACGTTATTAACACTAAGGGGATTTTGAAACTCGGAATGACTTCGCAAACTCCACCAGGCGGATGCGAGGGGAACGCCGCAATCGTAGACGGCATACGAGTCTTCACCAAGTGATAGATTAGGAACAATACAATGATGGGAAAAATCTATAGCTTGCCCATATTGCGGGATAATGCTGTTATCTGATGCTGATCCACAAAAGTAGATGGCCAACCCCTCGTCCATTGCGGCCATATTAGTATCTGAGCCCGCCATAAAACGACCTACTATACTATAAACAAAATGGTGACTTAGTTCATGTTTCACTGTTTCATGGAACCGTGCATCCTTTAACCTGATAATTCTGTTTTGGAAGTCATAGTTCCCGAGCAACATTTCGGGATGCGGATACCCAGTTATAATTCTTAAAGAATCTGATGCATGAAAGTATTCTGGATGAATCAAGCTGAGTGAGTTTACATGCGATACAGACGCCATGAATGAATTTGGAGCATAATGATATCTTGTATCGGTTACGTCAGAAAAGGTGATATCGTATTGATTTGGAGAAGTCTGGTTCTCCGCGCCAATATCCTCTTCCAGGATGGAGACTGTAGGATGTACCGTCATCCATAGTCGATTGTTTTTTAACTGAATTCTTGCATTGGTAAGTTGCATTGTTGGCAGGAATACATAACCATTACTATTAGTTTGATCATATTGATTATCATTATAGACTCTTGCGTCTTCAATGGGAACAATTACACCAGTATGAGGTTCATTGTTTAAGTCATAGACTGTTTCAAACATTTTCCCTTTTACTCTCACACTGACTTCTTGTTCCAAAAATCTCGTTGGCCTCACTTCTTTTATTTCTCCAGATTTGGCATCTATCCAATATTGGTAGCTTTTATACTGAGCATCATCGTCGCTAGATACTGTGATTGAATATGATAAGTAGTATTGTTCGGATCCTTCTTTACTATAGGATAATCTTAAAACTACCGCAGAAGCATAATTTTCATTGTTGAAATCACTAAGTGCGATTGATTCTGCCTCTTCGGGTGTGATAATCACACCAACATCTCCGTCCGGCAATTCCACTGTATTATCACCGATTGAAAAGTGTTTGCGTCCAGCATCGTATGTAATCATTAAGAATCCTGAACCTTCTACCTGGTAGCCCCCTACTTGCTGCTTATAATCCGTGGTATAGCTACCCCATTGCTTACTTATTCTGCACATGGATAGCTGCCTTCGCTTGGCTGGAGAATAGGGCAGTAACTTTTCCACTATTCTTTCACAGGCCTCTCTGAAAGCTGTGGTGTCTGCATCGGCAGTGAAAGGAATATCTGAGAAACGTCCTCTGTAGGTGTGCAGTCTCATAGTTTTTAAGCCATGCGCTACCTCTCCTGTAAACCCCGTTTCAGCCTTAAATCTTTCCGCCATTTGATTCATTTCCTGGGTTTTACGCCAGTACAGTTCCGGATCGTTGATGTCCTCACTGGCGTAGATAACAGTGCAAATTGCCAGCAGCAGTAAGGTGACGATTGCTTTTGTTTTCATCTTGTTCTCCTTTTGTTTAGTTTGTGTTAGACTTTTTCTTGGTCTATAAAGACCAAGGTCTGCTTTCGACTTTACAGCACCAGGTGCAAGCCTCTTAAGTATGACACATAAGAGCTTGCTTTATTACTCTTTCTGCATAGATAGATACCCAGGAAAATTGATATCTGCCTGTGCAGAAAGTGCTTCTTTGTCATGAAGTAGTATTATCGGGGAAGAGAATTTCATTGGTTTTGTTACTGCGATTTCTCGCCAATTCTCAGAATTATCGCAGCTTATAGCCCCAATGTTTTGCATGAATTCAGGATAATGTGCGCTACCATCAAATGTGATCTCATCCTTAACATGATCGAGCATCAAAAAATAAGTTTCATCATCGTAGCAGATAGGTAAAATGGGGGATTTATAGTTCCAATAGCGTTTGTATTGATGAGATTGAAATACCAGTGAGACAGAGGGATGATTCGAATCACTATGAAAGATAGGGATAGAGTAATATGTTCCGCTGGCACCAGTACACGAATATTTAAAACTCCCAGATACACCCATTGGCGGCTGTAACGCGTTTTGGGCACATAATGGCACAGTCCATACAGCCATTACGAAAACCATAGCCATGTTCTTCAAGGTAATCATAAAAACTCCTCATAGAGATTAGTTATCAACGCATATTCGCCATAAAAAATGGATTCATGGAAGAAGGTGGCAAAAACAGATAAGCTTTTCTTCAATGATTTCTCTTATGCTTGCAAGATATTCAATATCCATTTTCCAGTCAACAAGAAATTTTAAGTATTGTCACAATATTTCAGTCGAATCTGATTTTAATATTTTCTTCAGCTTTCTTATCCCATAAATTGCACTTGCCCTTCTGCATAGCTTATGGTAGATAAGGACTGGAGATAAGAGAATATTTTCCTACTATTTCCACGTCATCTCCACTACAACAAAGGGGAGAGGGTAGTCTGGGTTGAGGATAAAAAAGTTCTAAACAACCGCACAAAATATGACTTTGAATGTACTCCCAGCTTTGAAACCAGAGCAAAACATGCCCAATCTGAAAATGAAATACCTGGGCATCTATAGTTGCTAAAGCGATATAGATAAAGCTCATTATATACTTGATATGTTTGGTTTGTTGGAATTCCTAATGAAGATTCTGCTTGACAAAAAAACAGGCTTTGTGGAATGTGTTTTAACATATGCAACAAGAACAACGCTGGGGGCGTAGTTCAGTTTGGTTAGAACGTCTGCCTGTCACGCAGAAGGTCGCGAGTTCGAGTCCCGTCGCTCCCGCCAGAAATTCGGACGCCTTTTGGGGCGTCCTTTTTCGTTAAGGGAAGAATTATGAAACTTTATAAGGCTCTATTTTACCTGCTGAACCTCTTGCTTGAGGTGATTTACTTTATTAGCTATCCACTGTTGAGGCTAATAGGTGCCTTATATCAATATAATGAGAGCTTTCAAAGGCCTGCAAGGTGCCAGGAGCGGCCAATCTTGATTCATGCAGCCTCTGTGGGAGAGGTCAATGCTGCTGCTGCTTTGATCCGAGAATTGCTTCAGGAAGGCTATCCCATCCATATAAATACAGTTACCGTTACAGGCAGGGCTTTGGCGCGCAGTATCTTTCCTCAGCTCAGCATCAGCCTTGCTCCCGTGGATGTATTGCACTTGAGGCAGAGGCAGATGCGCATTCTTCAGCCGCGTTTGATTCTGATCGTGGAAACGGAAATCTGGCCGAATATGCTATATGCAGCCACTAAAGCTGCTATTCCCATCGTCTTTGTCAATGCCCGGCTTTCGGAGAAATCGCTGAAAAACTATCTGAAGATAGCCCCCCTGCTGCAGATGATCGGCAGCTCTATCAAAGCCATTATGGCTCAAAGCGCAGAGGATAAGATGCGGTTTGAGAAGCTCTTCACAAGAGTGCCGGTTACTCACGCTGGAAACCTCAAGTTTTGCCTGAGTTTACCTGATTTCGATGAGAGCACAATCAAAGCTGACCTGGGTATTAGGGAAGATGATTTCGTCATTTCTTGGGGCAGTTCACGTCCTGGCGAAGAGGAGCTGATTTTGGGGATTTTAGCCGAACCCAAACGCAGCATACCTGCTCTGAAAGTGATCCTGGCTCCCAGACATCCGAAGCGCATCCCGGAATTAGAGAAATTGCTAAGCGGCACAAACTATCAGAAGCTCTCTAAGCTGGATCCCCAAAGAGGCTGGAACATCCTTTTGATCGATACCCTGGGGCATTTGACTAAGGCCTACGCAATCTCTGATCTGGTGATAGTGGGTGGCAGCTTTTACGATTTTGGGGGACACAATCCTCTGGAGCCTGCCTACTATAGCAAAGCGATCATCATCGGAGAGTATTATTCCTCCTGCCAGGACTCGGTGCGGATACTGGCGGCAGCAAACGCGATCATTATCTCAGACAAAGATAGTCTATTAGAAGACATCCTGGCATTGGCCGCAAACCGCCCTCAAAGAGAAGATCTGGGGCGAAAAGCAAAAATAGTCTTGACGGAAAATGCGCATGCGCTAAACGTTCATGTAAGAGGTATAAAACAATGTCTGAATTGATTCGTGAAGCGATGTACTACAAAAAACTCGAAGGTGATCTACTCCAATGCGAGCTCTGCCCACATTACTGCGTGATCCCGGTGGGGGAGATGGGCAAATGCAGGTCCCGGGAGAATATCGCGGGCAAACTTTGGGCGGTGAATTATGCGCAGGCTTTGGGCATTTCAGTGGATCCCATCGAGAAAAAGCCTTTTTACCACTTTCGTCCCGGCAGCAATATCCTGTCTCTGGGGCCAAATTCCTGTAATCTTAAGTGCCGTTGGTGTCAGAATTATCAGATCTCACAATTTGCCAGCCCGACCATTGAACTTTCTTTGGAAGAGCTTTACAGCGGGGTCCTCAAGCACAATCCCACTACCAGGCAGCTCGCCTTTACCTATACGGAGCCGCTGACCTGGTATGAATACATCCTGGATTTTGCGACTATGTATCCGGAGGTAAAGATCGCCCTGATCTCCAACGGCTTTCTGAATCCAGAGCCCCTGGCTCAGCTTTTGCCACATATAGCGGCTATGAACATCGATCTCAAGGGGTTCACGGAAGGTTTCTATAAAGAGCAATGCGGCGGAAGCCTGGAGCCGATCAAAACAAATATCCGTGCGATCTGGGAAGCGGGAGTGCATCTGGAGCTTACTCTGCTGCTGATCCCCGGGCTCAATGACAAAGAGAAAGAGCTATGTGAACTGGTAAATTTTATTGCTTCAATCAGCCCAGAAATCCCGCTACATATCTCGGCCTACCATCCTACCTACCTTACCGATCTGCCCGCGACCAGGGTGCAGGATATTGCGCGGGCTCGCCAGATTGCGCTAAAGAAACTCTCTTATGTATATGGCGGGAATTTGGCGGTGGACGGTTTTAGGGATTGCCAGTGTCCAGACTGCGGCAAGATACTGATGCGCAGGACACTGTTTTCCACTGATTGCCAGGTGGGGAGCGACAATAAATGTCCACATTGCGGGAGACAAATCTACGGGCAGTATGACCAATAAACTGCTGAAAAAGCTCAGCATCAGCGATGTAATCCTGATCCTGGCCTGCCTGATCGTAGCAGTTCTGCTCTGGCGAAACCATGCTGCGACAGATGACAAAATGCTCTATATATATAAGGGAGACGTCCTGTGGGGAGAATACTCCCTGTCTCAAGATCTACTTATCGAAATTGATCAGCATAATACGGTGCAGATCTCGGATGGCAAAGCGCGTATGCTCAGCTCAGACTGTCCGGATAAACGCTGTGTAAAACAAGGCTTTAACCAAACCATGCCCATCATCTGTCTGCCAAATCGCTTGGTGCTGGAATTTGAACACAGAGCCAAAGAGCACAGGCTGATCCTGCAATAGAGGAAAAATGAAAATAGCATTATACGCATCCAGTCATGGCTTTGGCCATGCCTCCCGCATCGCCGCTCTGGCAGATAGTTTCATCCGTTTTGGCATCTATGTATATCTGTGCACGGACCGTCCCCGTTTTCTCTTTCAAGAGCTGAAGGCTGAGGACTATCAATATCGCGAAATCAGCATCGATAGGGGAGTGGTGCATGGCGCCAATCTGGTTACTGATCTGCCTGCTACCAAGAAGGCATTGCTAAAGCTTTTTGGTCAAAGAGAAGAGATCGTGGCCCGGGAAGTGGAATTTCTGCGCCAGGAGAAGATCGATCTGGTGATTGCGGATATTCCCTTCTTCATCGTGGAAGCTTGCGGCTATGCGGAGGTTCCGGTCTTTGGAGTTTCAAATTTTGATTGGGCCTTTATCTATGGTGGCATCTTTTCCGATGATGAAGATATGCTGCCAGTGATCAATACCATCTGGGGCCTGTATCGCAGGATGGACAAAAGCTATCTGCTGGATCTGGGCAATAAAGGCAGTGTACCAGGTTTCAAATACCCTGTCCTTGGAGGACTGCTGACCCGTGAAAAGTCTGAATTCAAAGATATTAGAACTATTTATGATATAGACAGTGATGAGCCCATTCTGCTGATGATGTTTGGCGGAGAGGGGACTATAGACCTGCCTTTACAGGAGATCTGTAAAGCCTGGAATGGGGTGGTAATGAGCCCTTATCAGGCCTCAGAAATCGGCAATTTGATCAGAGTTTCACCGGATGAGGATTTCTTAAGTCTAATGCATGCTGCCGATCTGGTGATTTGTAAACCGGGCTATAGCACTTTCTCGGAGATTCTCTCTTTGGGTAAATCCATGATCTGTGTTCCCCGTAAGAACTATCCTGAAGAAGAAGTCCTCTTGGCTGGAGTAGAAGATTATCCGCCAGCGGTGGTCGTAGAAGACTTCCCGCAAGACGTGGAAGGCATCAGGGAGCTTTTTGCACAGGTTCCGCACGGAGATTTTGCGCAAAAGACATCTAATAGTGAGCTGGCAGGAAAGATGCTGGCAGACTATCTGAAGGCAAAATATCCTGAAGATAGACTGCTCAGCGTTTGCGATCTGGGCTCAAACAATATGAATTATATTTTGTATAACAAGAGTAGGGGAGAGCTGATCCACAGAAGCTGGTGCAGCACCTATCTGGGAAAAGATATAGCGGATGGAGTGCTCTCGGATCGGAGTCTGGAGCGGGCCTTTGAGGCTATCCAGGACATTCTGAATAGGGATCGTTGGTTGCCCTCTGAGAAAATATTGATTGCTACAGGGGTAAATAGGGTGGCATCAAACGCCTCTGAACTGCTGAATCGCATCAAAAAGGAATATCAGTATAAAACCAAGATCATCAGCGCAAAAACCGAGATGCACTATGCCTGGCAAGCCGCTCTGCCTCTGATGAAAGAAGGCATGAACAACCTTGTGATCGATATCGGAGGAGCCAGTACAGAGCTCGCTTGGAAAGATGCCAGGGATAGGGTTCAAGGTATCTCCCTGGACTTTGGTTTGCAAAGCCTGCTGCGAATAGAGGAAGCAGGTAAATCTGCCATACTCAGAGTAAAAAAAGACCTTGAGGCTTTGCCGAAGCTACAGAATATCAATATCATAGCAGTGGGGCTCACGGCTACGGTGCTGGCCAGAGTCGTCAAAAAGATGGATTATCGTCAGATTTTGAGCAGTCCTGAGCTTTTAATCAGCCTGGGTGATTTAGGTGACTTCAAATCTTCTCTGGAAGACGATGACGAAGAAGAGTATAAAGATATGGTAAACAATAGTTATGAACTGATTACCATTCAACTGGCAGCGATGATCATGGAGCTATTACTGGACAGATATGGCTGCTGGGATTTTATGGTATGCAACGATGGAATATCAATAGGATATGCAAAATGGATAAAATGAATGATTTAAGCTTTGGAGCCGATGATTTTAAGGTGATCGCCGGTCCCTGCTCGATAGAAGATTATGAAAGCCTTTACGAAACCGCGCAAGACCTGAAAGCGCGGGGAATCACCATGTTGCGCGGAGGTGCATACAAATTGAGAACTTCGGTTCACAGCTTCCGTGGCCTTGGTGATGCCGGAATCATGCACATGGCCCAGGTAGGTAAAGAACTGGGGCTCATCACCGTATCTGAGGTTACTCAAACCGATAAGGTGGAATTTATGGCCAGCCATATCGACATCCTGGTGGTGGGGACACGTAATATGAACAATTACCCACTGCTGGAGCTTCTGGGTAAGATAGATAAACCGGTGATCCTCAAACGCGGGATCGCCTCTACTTACGATGAATGGTTGGCTGCAGCAGAATACATCATCGAAAGCGGAAACGAAAATGTGATCCTGTGTGAGCGGGGAATCCGCACCTTTGAACCTGGAACACGCTATACGCTGGATATTTCGGCCATAGCGGTGATGAAGCACAAGAGTAAACTTCCCATCATCATCGATCCTTCCCACGCCGCCGGAAACCGGTCTCTGGTGCCGTCTTTGGCCTTGGCCGCTATCGCCGCTGGAGCAGATGGACTGATGATCGAATCTCAACTATGCCCTAAGGAAAGCATCTGCGATGCAAATCAAACCGTGAGCCCGGACGTGATCAGCATGATCCTGCAGCTCGCTCCGGAAATGCGTTCGCTCATCAAGAAGGCGAATTTTTGAAATACTATATAGAAACCTATGGCTGTCAGATGAACGTGTCAGATAGCGAATTGATCATCTCAATCCTGAATGATGCGGGCTATGAGCAGGCCTCAGACATTGATACTGCAGACATTCTGCTCTTTAATACCTGTTCGGTGCGCGAGCATGCAGAACAGCGGGTTTTGGGCAGAATCTCAAACGAAAGACATCGCAAAAAGAGTAAACCAGAGCTGAAGATAGCGCTTTTGGGCTGCATGGCTCAGAGAATAGGGGAGAGGCTGATCTCAGAAGACCTGGGTATAGATTACGCCGTGGGAGTGGATCAATACAGGGCACTGCCCCACCTTTTGGAACAGGCTCAAGGCTCTCTGCTGAAGTTCAATTCATACGAAAACTATGAACATCTGCTGCCCGTCCACCAAGGCGAAAACTGCGCATTTGTAACCATTATGCGAGGCTGTGACAATTACTGCTCCTATTGCATAGTTCCCTATGTACGGGGCCGGGAACGCAGCCGTCCTTATGAAGATATTCTGCTGGATGTGCGCGCTGCAGTTGCTCGAAATATGATGGACGTCACCCTGCTTGGACAGAACGTCAATTCCTATCACTGGAAGGATTTAAGCTTTCCAGCTTTGCTTGTTAGACTGCAGGAAGATGTGCCGGAGCTCTATCGTCTGCGCTTTGTCACCTCACATCCCAAAGATCTGTCCGATGAATTGGTTCAGGTGATGGGAAAAGGCGGTAAGCTCTGCGAACATATACATCTGCCTATGCAAAGCGGCAGTAATGAGAGCCTGAAACGCATGAATCGCTCTTACAGCTATGAACAGTATCTAAATCGGGTAAAAGCCCTCAGAAAGGCCGTTCCAGGCATCGGCATCACCACAGACCTCATTGCCGGCTTTCCCGGTGAAACCCAGGAGCAATTTGAAGCAACTCTATCTGCAATGCGCGAAATCGAGTTTGATTATGCATTTTGTTTCAAATATAGCGAACGTGAAGGAACTGCTGCGGCCCAATATCCAGATCAGCTTCCAGAAGCGATTCGCCTCAGCAGATTGCAAAAGATGATCGATTTGCAGCGAGAAATCACTTTAAGGAAATTCCGCGCTAAGATCGGCAAAGAAGTCGAAGTCTATGTGGAAGGCTTTAGTAAAAAAAGCAAGAGCCAGGTATCCGGCAAGACCAGAGATTTTAAAATCGCGGTTTTGACTGGCGATGAATCTAAAATCGGAACCCTGGTCAAGGTCAAAGTAAGCCAAGCCACAGCGGGGACCCTGATCTGTGAGTGACGCAAGCACTTGTAGTCTTAAGACATGTTATGTAAACTTACCGGTGCCCAGGCAGCTGTCTCGGGTGCAGATACTTGCATCTTCCCTATCTAAATCATTGGAGATCATATGAAAAGCATGACCGGCTTTGGGAAAAGTCATAAAACACAAAGCAATATCGAATGTGACATTGAAATAAAAAGCGTGAACGGGCGCTATCTGGATTTTAAAAGTTACCTTCCCCGGGAGCTAAGCTTTTTTGAACACTCCCTCCGTACAGCGCTCTCCAGATACGTCAGCCGTGGCACGATCGAGATCAGGGTCAATATAAGTGACCTGCGAGAGCCAAAAGTGCGCTTAAATGAGTCCAAATTGCGCAAATACCATGAAATCATCCTCCAGGCCCAAAAAGTGCTCGGCATTGAGGGTGATCCTCCTTTGCAGTATATTCTGGAAGAACCTGGGGTGATCCAAAGCCTTAACCAACTGGATGAAGACCCTGATATGCTTTCGATCTTAAAGGAAACTCTGAATGAGGCCTTGACCAATCTGCAAGACTCTATGTATAAGGAAGCTGAGGATATCAAAGCAGTATTGACAGATTCCATGAACCAGATCTTGCCAGCACTAAGGCGCATCGGTGAGAAAATCCAGCCTTTTAAAGAAGAGCTTTTCACTAATATGCTCAAGCGAATTAGTGATATCGTAAGCACTTACAAGCTGGAAAACCTGGAACAACGCATCGTGCAAGAGACTGCCATATATGTAGATAAATACGATATTCAGGAAGAAATCAGCCGTCTGGAATCACATATCAGCACTTTCCTGGATACTCTGGATAAACCCAAGCAGGAAGATATCGGGAAGACCCTCAATTTCATCTCTCAGGAGATGCAGCGGGAGGCAAATACTTTGGGTTCTAAGTTCTCGAATAGCAAAACCTTCCCTTATATCCTGATCATCAAAGAAGAGATAGAAAAGTGCCGGGAGATCGTGCAAAATGTCGCCTAAACCACTACTTTCCTGGAAATCCTGGCCTTTTGCGGAACGCCCCTTGAGCTCCACACTGTTGATTGCCTTCCTCATATTTCTGAATTACTTCTTATATAGGCTGGCTATAGTAGAGTGGAATATGCCCTTCTTCTATGTAGCAGGCTGGGTATTGGTAGTGGGCAACCTTCTCCCCTACTTCATTATCACAGAATATGAGCTGTATCATAACGAAATCCGCATTCGTTATATATTTTTTAAAGTCAAGCGTCCCTGGACAGATTTTGGCTGTTTTTATCAGGACAAACGCGGAGTGATGCTCTCGACATTTAAACTGCCCAGAAGACTGGATCCCTTTCGAGGACTGTCTCTGCGCTTTTCCAAAACTAAAGCAGAACTGCCGACTCTGCTCGAGATCTTAAGAGAGAAAATCGGCAAAGAATACTAAAGGAATTACATGAAAAACAACGATATAAATGATAAAATAGTAGGCATATTATCAAGCACATACCCCAAAGGACTCACCTATAGTGAGATCTGCGCGCAAACAGGCTCTACTAAGAAGACAAAAGCCTCGGTGAGCCAAAGTCTGGCGGCGATGCTGCTGGATGGAAAGCTACTCAAAGAACGCAAACGTTACCGGCTCAGCAATCCGCCTCAAAGACAAGAAACAGAAGCTCCTGCAAAAGCTAAAACTTCTCAAAAACAACAGCAGCAGAGCTCTGCTCTCATTGAGGGCACCTTTGATGCCACTTCGCTTGCCCGGGATAGATCTTTCGCCTTTGTGCGCACTCCCGAACACGATTATTTCGTGGATAGTGAGGACACCTTGAACGCCTATCACAATGATAAGGTCTTGATCGAACCCCGTAAACGCAGCAGACAAGGCGAAAGCGGAGTGATAAGACGCATCGTAGAACGAGCTAATGAAATGCTGCCAGGAAGCGTATCCAAGCTGCAGAACCGCTGGATATTCGTAGCCTCCAATCCCAAGATACATAGCTGGTTCGAGATCAGTGATCTGGGCGAAGCTCAGCCGGGACAAAAGGTCATACTCACGGTCACCAATTGGGGTAGTCCCCTTAGTGACAAAATGCCGGTGGGTAAAATCACCGAGATTTTGGGTGAATCCGGCGATCCCCAGGTGGAGCTTTTGGCTGTGATCCGCGAATATCAATTGCCGCTGGAGTTTCCTGAAGAAGTGATCGCGGAAGTATCCCGCCTGCCAGAGCATCCCCAAAAGGCAGATTTCACCAAACGTCAAGACCTTAGAAGCCTTTTTACCTTCACCATCGACCCTGCTTCAGCCAAGGATTTTGATGATGCCATCTCCATTAAGAAGCTCGATAAGGGCTATAGACTTTGGGTTCACATTGCAGACGTAGCGCATTATCTGCCAATAGATAGTGCTGCCTTTACGGAAGCAGCCAAACGGGGTAACAGCTTCTATTTCCCCAAGAAGGTAATCCCTATGATTCCAGAGCGGCTTTCCAATCTTATCTGCAGCCTCAGACCGAATGAAGACAAACTTTGCATGAGCGTGGAGACAGATTTTGATTCAAGCGGTAAAGTGCTGAAACAGAGGCTCTATGAGAGCGTGATCTCTTCCGATGCCCGCCTTGCTTATGAAGATGTAGATGAGCTTTTTGCCGGCAAAGAGACTCAGCTCTCCCCCACCCTCAAGACGGCCTTGCAAGAAGGCCGGAAGCTTTCTGCAAAGCTAACTAAATTGGCAAAAGACGCAGGCTATATCTTCTTTGATCTGCCCGATATCGAATATGAATATGATGAGGATGGCTTTGTGCATCATCTGGGCCTGGCAGAAGAAACTGAAAGCCATAAATTGATCGAAAACTTTATGCTCGTGGCAAATAAGTATGTGGCGACAGAGCTTTCGGAGCGCGCGCCGGTTACGATGTACCGCATCCACGAAGACCCTGATAGTCAGAAGATTGAGCGTATGGCAAATGTGCTTGATTTCTATGGCATCTCCTATATTGAACAGGAGAATCTGAACAAAAGCATCCAGAATCTTTTATACTCTCTGCCCAATAAGGATTATCATAGAGTCTTTGACCGCATCATCTTAAGGAGCATGAAGAAGGCGAAATACACCACCGAGCACATTCGCCACTTTGGTCTTTCTTTGGAAGATTATACTCACTTCACCAGCCCCATCCGCCGGCTTTGCGATCTCACAATTCATCATCTTTGCAAGCGTTACATTTGCAAAAGCAGTAAGGAAGACATCACTAAAGAACAGGTCAAACATTGGGCCAGCGTAGCCTCAGAACAGGAGCTGCAAGCCGATCAAAGTGAACGTGATATTGAGCGTGTATATAGTGCCACCTTTATGAAAGACCGCATAGGAGAAGAATTCACAGCCCTGCTGGTTTCCACCAATAGCTCCTCCGCTTTCTTGCGTTTGAACGAGATGCCCGTGACCGCTGTGCTGAAAAAGGATCAATTTGGCAAAGGGAAATGGGAATACCACGACCGCGAAATGCGCTTTGTGAATCCCGGCAACAACAGATCTTTTGAGCTGATGGACAGCCTGAAGGTAAGGATCATGGAGGTGAGCGACGATGTCTATCTTGAGCTTACCGATGCTCCTGATGCGCATACACATTACCACAATATCAAGAGGCCCACTGCACAAAGTACCAAAAGCAATAAGAATAGAAAAAGGGTTGACGTAAGAGCAGCCCACAAAAAAGGTGACAAGAAGACAAGAAATCAAAGCAGGAAGAAGAAATAATGAAACAAGCGATCGGGATATTTGATTCTGGAGTGGGCGGACTTACGGTCTTTAAAGCGATACGTCAGGCTTTTCCCTACCAGGATTTGATCTATTTTGGGGATACTGCCAGGGTGCCCTATGGCCCCAAGTCTCCCAATACGATCATAGAATACTCTGTGCAAAATGCCAGATTCCTTTTGCAACAAGGGATTAAGACCCTGATCGTGGCCTGTAATACCTCTTCCTCGGTGGCTATCCCCCATCTGAAGAAGCTGAGCAATATCCCCATAATCGGGGTGATCGATCCCGGCAGCGAAATAGCCGTAAGCTGCTCTAAAAATAAAAGGATCGGGGTGATAGGAACCGAGGGAACCATCCGCAGTAAGGCATACAGCACAGCGATCAAGCGTCTTGAGCCCAATGCGAAGGTATTTTCCCTGGCCTGTCCCTTGTTTGTTCCCATCGTGGAAGAAGGCTGGCAGGATCATCCCATTGCGCTAAGAATAGTGCAGGAGTATCTGAAGCCCATGAAGGATAACAATATAGACACTCTGGTATTGGGCTGCACCCATTATCCCTTGCTTTCTCACGTGATCCAAAAGTATCTGGGGGAGAAGGTAAAGCTGGTGGACAGCGCCGATGCCATAGGCGAACACCTGCAAGACCTTCTGAGCGTAGAGCAGGATGGCCAGCCCGGTAAAGACAGCTTTTTTGTAAGTGACAACGAAGATAAATTTGCCAGTATTGCCAGCAGAATCCTCGGCACAGAGCTGAACGCCCTGAAACGGGTGCAGCTGTTTGAGAGCTGGTTCGTAGATTAGAATATCCCCAAGCGGGAAGGGTAAGCCCATGCAGGCCAAGCCCTTGCCCGATAATTTAAGCTTAATAATAAAATATAATAAAGAGGAAACCATGAAACCGATCATTTTGACTGCCGCCATTACGGGAGCGGAAACCACCCGTAAAGACCAGCCCAATCTACCTGTGACCCCCCAGGAGCAAGCCCAGGAAGCCAAAGCCTGTTTTGAAGCAGGAGCCCGGGTCATCCATCTTCATGTGCGTGAGGATGATGGTGCCCCCAGTCAACGCCTGGAGCGTTTTAAAGAGTCTATCGACGCCATCCGTGCCGCCGTGCCGGATATTATCATCCAGATCAGCACCGGTGGAGCCGTGGGCGAACCTTTTGAGAAGAGACTGGCCCCTCTTGCGCTCAGACCCGATATGGGCACGCTGAACGCCGGAACCTTGAATTTTGGCGACGAGATCTTCATCAACCATCCCAAAGACATCATCCGTCTGGCCGAAGCCTTTAAGGAATATGGTGTCGTTCCCGAAGTGGAAGTCTATGAATCCGGGATGATCGATGTAGTGGCGAAGCTAGTAAAAAAGGGCATTATCACCCACACCCCTCTGCACATCCAATTTGTCCTGGGAGTACCCGGAGGCATGAGTGGCAAGCCCCAAAACCTGATGTATATGATCGAGCACTTGGCACAGGAAATCCCCACAGCGACCTGGGCCGTGGCTGGAATCGGCAGATGGCATTTGCCTACTTCGATGGTGGCGATGGTTACCGGTGGTCACATCCGCTCTGGCTTTGAAGACAATATCTTCTATCACAAAGGCGTAGTGGCAGATTCCAATGCCCAGCTCGTAGCCCGGCTTGCCCGCATCGCCGGCGAGATCGGACGTCCCATCGCCACACCTGCTCAGGCTCGTGAAATCTTAGCCTTGCCGGCCAAGTAAGGAGAGCTGATGCACTTAAGCGATAATGCACAAATAGTGCTGCAAAAGCGTTACTACAGAAAAGACGAAAACGGTGACTTTATCGAGGATTGGGCGGCTTTGGTGGACCGGGTTGCGAGCAATATCGCAGGCGGTGACAAAGAGCTGCAAGAGAAGTTTTACGCACTTTTGGATAGCGGAGATTTCTTGCCAAATTCCCCTACTTTGATGAATGCCGGGGCAGATTTGCAACAGCTTTCTGCCTGTTTTGTGCTACCCATCGAGGATAGTATGGAGAGCATCTTTGAGACCGTGAAAAACGCCGCTTTGATCCATAAAAGCGGCGGAGGCACCGGCTTCTCCTTCAGCAGACTAAGAGAAGCCAATGCCCGGGTGCGCTCCACCAATGGCGTATCCAGCGGGCCGATCTCCTTTATGAAGGTTTTCAATTCCGCCACTGATGCTGTGAAGCAGGGTGGTACCCGTCGCGGTGCCAATATGGCCATTTTGAGTGTGGATCATCCTCAGATTATGGATTTTATCACCTGTAAGAAGGATCCTAATGACCTGACCAATTTCAATATCAGTGTAGCTCTCACCGAGGCTTTTATGCGCGCAGTTTCTGAGGATAAAGAGTATGATCTCATCTCTCCGCATAACGGCAAAGTGGCAGGACAGCTTTCTGCCAGCAAGGTTTTTGAGCTCATTGTGGAAATGGCTCACAAGAATGGAGAACCCGGCATCGTCTTTTTGGATAGGATCAATCAGGTAAATCCCACTCCCGCCCTGGGAGAGATCGAATCCACCAATCCCTGTGGCGAACAGCCTTTGCTCCCCAATGAAGCCTGCAATCTGGGCTCTATCAATCTGGCTGCTCTGGCTACTGAAGACGATCTTAATTGGGCGCGTCTCAAGGAAGTAGTGCGAGACAGCGTGGACTTTTTGGACTGCGTTATCGATCAATCCAAATACCCTTTGGAGACCATCGCCGAAATGTCCAGATCAAACCGTAAAATCGGTCTCGGCGTAATGGGCTGGGCAGATCTGCTTTATCAGCTCAAGATACCGTATATGAGCCAGGAAGCGGTGGATTTGGCAGAGCGTGTGATGGAGTACATCGATTTTGAAGCCAAGACCAGAAGTATGGAGCTGGCCCTCCAAAAAGGCAGCTTCCCGAATTTCCCGGAAAGCATTTACGCTCAAGGCGAGCTGAATCGGGAAGGAAAGTATTGCGATTGGGCAAAACTGGCCCGAGACATTCAACAAAATGGCCTGCGCAATGCCACCCTCACCACCATCGCCCCCACCGGCACCATCAGCATGATTGCGGATACATCCAGCGGTGTCGAGCCTCAATTTTCCCTGGTTTATATCAAAAGCGTGATGGATACTGAAAAGCTGCTCTATGTAAACAAATGGTTTGAAGCGGCTCTGGAAGAATGGAATCTGCTGACTCAGGAACTCTTGGAAGAAGTGAGTCAAAGCGGCTCTGTGGCGCATATGTCAGACGTTCCGGGAGAATTGCAGGAGATCTTTCAGACTGCCCACGATATCGATCCTGCCTGGCATATCCGCATGCAGGCGGCCTTTCAGAAGTACACCGACAATGCGGTGAGCAAGACCATCAATTTCCCCAATAATGCCAGGATTGAAGACATCCGGGAAGCGTATCTGCTGGCCTACAGGCTTGGTTGCAAAGGTGTTACCGTATATCGCGATGGCAGCCGGGACAATCAGGTTCTCTCCGTAGGAACAGGTTCTCAACAGAAAAGCTCAGAAGAACGCAAGGTAGCCCCCAGACAGCGTCCGGAGGTTACTCATGGCGTTACCCAAAGGCTGGAAACCGGCTGTGGGCACATGTATGTGACCATCAATACGGATTCTCAGGGTGCTTGCGAAGCCTTTGTGCAGATGGGCAAAGTGGGCGGCTGTGCCTCTGCTCAGCTCGAAGCCATAGCCCGGCTTGCTTCTTTGGCACTAAGGTCCAGGATCAAGATTGAAGCCATCATCCGTCAGCTCAAAGGCATCCGCTGCCAATCCCCAATGTGGCACAAAGGCAAGATGATCACCTCCTGTGGCGATGCGGTGGGACAGGCTTTGGAAAACTTCCTCAGCATGCATGTCAATGGAGAGCTCAAATCTATCAGCATCAAAGCAGAACAAGACTCAGCTCTTGCGGATAGCAAGCCCAAAGCGCAAGTTGCCACCTGTCCGGATTGCGGATCGGGGATAGAACACGTAGAAGGATGTCTCAAATGTCCATCTTGTGGATGGTCAAAATGTTAAGGAGTATCAATGCGTTGTAAAAAATGCAATACACGCCTGGGAAGTCACGATTTGTGGTGTATGTCCTGCGGGACACAGAGCCCTGTAGTCAAGACGGATCTGGCGGCATTACCAAGCCTCAAGCGCACTCATGAAGAACTAAAAGGCAAGACCTCTTCCATGGTCCCTGCCGTGGGCTTCAGTATCATTCTGGGAGCTATCCCGATTGCCATCCTGATCTGGATATTTGCATATATCCCCAGCAGTCAAGCTATATTAAACCTATCTCTGAAGTCTGTGCTGATAAGCCTCTTTGTGCCAATGCTATTGCTGCCCTTCAGTGTGATAAGCAATCAGCGGGATTACGCGTTGATCTTGAAAGACCTGCTTAGCAATATGAAGCATTATCCCAAATACCTGGCTTTTGCCTTGATCAATGCTCTGGTGCTGATGGTTTTTTATCTGATCTGCTTTGGTTTTCCCGGCTTTGCCAGCGATCCCATCCTAAGATTGGTCTGGATCGTCTTGATCAATTACTGGCTTGCCATTTCACTACCGGCAGTGGTGGTGATGGAACTCAAAGAAGTAAATCCGCTCAAGGCCCTGCAGCTCAGCTATCAACACTTTGCTGATGTGCGCTGGAATATCTACCTGCTGGCTTTGCTGATGACTCTCTTAAATGGCCTCGCCTTTGTGCTCGCCATCTTCCCCCTGCTTTTCACATTGCCCCTCACCTTCTTTGCCTTCCGGGATTACGTCATCAAGCTGGAAGAATACGAACTCTTGGACTACAGGCTGTAGATTATGAATCGCAAAGAAATCTTTTCCCTGCTCATCCTGATCGTGGTGGTATCCTATGGTGCCTACAAATACTTCACCCGGGAATACACCGAAATCCGCAGCAAATACCTCCTGGACACCATCGTAGAAATTTCAGCCACCTCAAAATCCAAGAATGTGAGCTCTGAGATCGAAAAGACCTTCAACTTTATCCAGGATTTTGAAAGTAAATTCAACGAATACGATCCGACCAGCCTGCTGGCAAAGATCAATAGCAGCGAGGAAGAGCATTTTGTGATGGACCCCGATCTGTATGAATTGCTGGTAATTGCAGACAGTCTATGGCAGATGACGGATGGCTCTTTTGATCCCACCATCAAGCCAGTCTGGGATTTATGGAATTTTGGTGCAGAAGAGCCCGCGATTCCGGATTCCCTGCTGATGAAAGCTGAGCTTGAGAAAGTGGATTTCAGCCGCCTCGTCTATGATAAAGAGCAGCTTTACAAACCTCAAGGCATGCAAATCACCTTCGGAGCCCTGGCCAAAGGCTATATCCTGGATAAAGCCCTGGACTATATGAAGCAGCGCCACCTCTTAAAAGGTTTTATCAACAGCCGTAGCTCCATGGCCTTTTTTGGCTACAAGATCAGCCCCCTGGTCTATATTCAACATCCCAGAAAAGCTGATGACAGCATTGCCAGCTTCAAAGTGAATAACCTCAGCATCGGCACCAGCGGAGACTATCAACAGTATTTTGAAGAGGATGACCAGCGTTATCACCATATCCTGAACGCTCATACCGGCTTGCCCGTGCAAAACATCTTTTCGGTAACCGTCGTCGCAGAAAAAGCGGTTTGGGCCGATGGACTATCTACTGCACTTTTCACCCTGGACCCCCAACAGGCTTTGGAAAAGGTTCGGACAATGCCAAACACAAACACCGTAATCTATTACCTGCAGGATGATGCCATCTTCTCTCTGAAGACAGAGGGCATGAAAAGCCTGAATTTTAACGAGAATCTATGAAAATCCCAGATCTACAGAGCCAAAATGACACCCGCAATACAGTGATCGACAAAGTAGGCATCAAAGGCCTGCGCTATCCCATCGTGGTGGAAGACCGCAAGAATCAAATCCAACACACGGTGGCAGATCTGAACATCTATGTAGAGCTCCCACATCACATGCGCGGCACCCACATGAGCAGGTTCGTGGAAATCCTGCATCACTATCATCAGGAAGCCTTGATCGGCAATCTGGAGCCCTTCTTAAGAGAGCTGAAGGCCTCCCTCAAAGCCGAGGCTGCCTATATTGATATTGCTTTCCCTTACTTCCTTAGCAAGCAAGCTCCCGTTTCCAAAATAGCCTCCATCCTGGCTTATGATTGCGTTTTTAGTGCTTGTTTGAAGGATGAATATGAGCT